>Ga0308167_1000241_pt1 | contig 118203 bp, 118 predicted proteins | sample PhyCR1_2_FD_202138 | JGI IMG/M metagenome (GOLD analysis project Ga0308167, IMG submission 202138) | Phyllosphere microbial communities from UC Gill Tract Community Farm, Albany, California, United States - DLSLRC.R1 | ecosystem: Host-associated > Plants > Phyllosphere > Unclassified | place...
CACAGGTTCGATTCCCGTCGTAGCCACCATATTATTGGGGTGTCGCCAAGCGGTAAGGCACTGGTTTCTGATACCAGCATTCCGGGGTTCGAATCCCTGCACCCCAGCCACACAAAAGACAATTTGAATTAACACCTATTGGGGTGTCGCCAAGCGGTAAGGCACTGGTTTCTGATACCAGCATTCCGGGGTTCGAATCCCTGCACCCCAGCCAAATTGCACAATGAAGCCCGCTTTTGCGGGCTTTGTTGTTTTTGTGCTTCCCTGTCCGATGACGGTCGATTGTAGCGGCCCGCCTTATCACGAGCCGTACAACGCTTTCAGGCTGATTTACAATCCCAGCGCATAGCGCAACACCTGACGCTTCAGCACCCCGGAATGCTCGGCGGCGATCAACCCAAGGTTACGTGCAAAGCGCAGCGGTGCCAGCTGATTGCTGAAGGCGAAATAGAACAGATCCATCCCGCCCTGCATCAGCATATTGTCGGTGCGACGCTGACGCTGATAGCGCTGCAATATCCGCTCAGCCGCCCAGTCTTCCGCCGCACCGCGCGCGGTCACCAGCACCTCAATTAACGCATCAATATCGCGGTAACCCAGGTTAACGCCCTGCCCCGCCAGTGGGTTGATGGTGTGTGCCGCATCGCCCACCAGCGCCAGTCCTGGCAGCACGTAACGCGCCGCATGACGCCGCACCAGCGGGAACCCGCCCGCAGCATGGGCTTTAAACCGCCCCAGACGCGCCGGGAAGTGGCTGGCAATCTCTTTCTCCAGCTGAGGCAGCGCCATCGCCTGGAGCTGGCGTATCCGCGCTGGGGCGTCATACCACACCAGCGAGGCGCGGTTGTCATACAGCGGCAGAAAGGCGCGTGGCCCCTGCGGAGTAAAATGTTGCCAGGTGGCATCGCCGGCCGGATGTTCACAGGTGACGCTGATCAGCAGGCAAGACTGCGCATAGCTCCAGCCGTGGATGCCAATCCCCGCCATCTGCCGCACCTGTGAGTTAGCGCCATCTGCGCCCACTACCAGCCGGGCATGCAACGTCTCGCCGCCGCTCAGGTCGACGCGCCAGCCGCCATTCTCCTGCTGCAAATTCTCCAGCGTGGCCGGACAGCAGAGCGTAACACCAAGCGCCTGCATCTCTTCCCACAGCGCCCGTTGCAGCACGCTGTTTTCCACCATAAAACCCAGTTCCGGCAGGCCGAGCGAGGCGGCATCGAAGCTGACCTGTGCGGTTTGCCACTCCCAGGTCTCCAGCTTGCGATACGGGGCGCATCGCATCGCCTCAACCCGCGACCAGACGTTAAGCTGCTTCAGTAACGCTACCGACGATGAGCCGATGGCCGAGATCCGCAGATCGGGATCGCTCTCTGCCGCAAACGGGGCCGGCTCAGCGCGCTCAATCACCGCCACGCGGAACTGCTGCTGCGTCAGCCCACACGCCAGCGCGGCTCCCACCATGCCGCCGCCGACGATCACCACATCAAACTGGTTATCCTGCATTGCTTATATCCTTCTTCTTTTCCCGCCAGCCTGCGCAACACGGGTCTGATTGAAGCAAAGTGTACCGGAAAATTCTGGCACGATCAGAAAAGCCCTTAGGCTGGTCACAACAGCATCAAAGCATTACAATACGCGCCCTGCACTCCACTGCACTGAATCAATGGCTAGTTCGATGACAAAAAAACTGCATATCAAAACCTGGGGATGTCAGATGAATGAGTATGATTCATCTAAGATGTCTGACCTGCTGAACAGTACGCACGGCTACACGCTGACCGAGGTCGCTGAAGAGGCGGATATTCTGCTGCTCAACACCTGTTCTATTCGCGAGAAAGCGCAGGAGAAGGTTTTCCACCAGTTGGGGCGCTGGAAAAAGTTAAAAGAGCGTAACCCGGATTTGATCATCGGCGTCGGCGGTTGCGTGGCATCGCAGGAAGGGGATCACATTCGCCAGCGTGCGCCCTGCGTCGATATCGTCTTTGGCCCGCAGACTCTGCACCGTCTGCCGGAAATGATTAACACCGTGCGCGGCAGCAAAAGCCCGGTGGTGGATATCAGCTTCCCGGAAATCGAGAAATTTGACCGTCTGCCCGAGCCGCGTGCAGAAGGTCCGACCGCCTTCGTCTCCATCATGGAAGGCTGCAACAAGTACTGTACCTTCTGCGTGGTGCCTTATACTCGCGGTGAAGAAGTCAGCCGTCCGAGCGACGACATTCTGCTGGAGATCGCCCAACTGGCGGCCCAGGGCGTGCGTGAAGTTAACCTGCTCGGCCAGAACGTTAACGCCTATCGCGGTGCCACTTTTGATGGCGGCATCTGCACCTTCGCTGAACTGCTGCGCCTGGTGGCGGCCATCGACGGCATCGATCGTATTCGCTTCACCACCAGCCACCCGATTGAGTTCACCGATGACATTATCGAGGTTTACCGCGATACGCCGGAGCTGGTGAGCTTCCTGCACCTGCCGGTCCAGAGCGGTGCCGACCGCATCCTGACGCTAATGAAACGGGCGCACACGGCGCTGGAGTATAAGGCGATTATCCGTAAGCTGCGCGCGGCGCGCCCGGATATTGAGATCAGTTCTGACTTCATCATCGGCTTCCCGGGTGAAACTCAGCAGGATTTCGAACAGACCATGAAGCTGATTGCCGATGTCAATTTCGACATCAGCTTTAGCTTTATCTACTCTGCACGTCCGGGCACCCCGGCGGCTGACCTGCCGGATGACGTCAGCGAAGAAGAGAAAAAGCAGCGTCTGTGGATCCTGCAGGATCGCATCAATCAGCAGGCGATGGCTATCAGCCGGCGGATGCTCGGCACGGTGCAGCGTATCCTGGTGGAAGGGATCTCCCGTAAGAACGTCATGGAAGTTTCTGGCCGCACCGAAAATAACCGGGTGGTGAACTTTGAGGGATCGCCTGAGATGATCGGTAAGTTCGTTGATGTCGAAATCGTCGACGTCTACACCAACTCGCTGCGCGGCAAACTGGTGCGTACCGAAGAAGAGATGGGACTGCGTATGGCAGAAAGCCCGGCTTCCGTTATCGCCCGTACCCGTAAAGAGAACGAGATCGGCGTAGGTCTGTTCCAGCCTTGATGCCTGCCATAATTGCGGCAATGCGCGCAGCATTGCCGCCAATTTCACTTTGTTGCACTTGGTTTCTGAAAGTGCCGCCCAAATATCTTTTCTTAAGCTTGCGCCCAGGCGTTACGGCATAAATAATTTCGTTATGGTGCATCCGGTTAAGCCCAACGGTGCGTCAGACACACCTCATAACTGGCCCTGAGTGACCCAAAGGATTCGTTTGAATATCGAAACTCGTGAAATCGCCCTTGAACCGGCCGATAACCGTCGTCTGATGAGCCTGTGCGGTCCATTTGACGATAATGTGAAACAGCTTGAACGTCGTCTGGGCATTGAGATCAACCGTCGGGACAACGTCTTTAAGCTGGTGGGGCGCGCACTCTGCGTGAATGCGGCGGCTGACATTCTGAAAACACTCTATGTGGATACCGCACCGGTACGCGGCGACATTCCGGATATTGAGCCGGACCAGATCCATCTGGCGATCAAAGAGAGCCGGGTACTGGAGCAGACCGCCGAAAGCGTGCCGGAATATGGCAAAGCGGTCAATATCAAGACCAAGCGCGGCGTCATCAAGCCACGCACGCCAAACCAGGCACAGTACATCGCGAACGTGCTCGACCATGACATCACCTTTGGCGTTGGCCCGGCCGGGACCGGTAAAACCTACCTGGCCGTCGCGGCGGCGGTCGATGCGCTGGAACGTCAGGAGATACGCCGAATCCTGCTGACCCGCCCGGCAGTTGAAGCGGGCGAGAAGCTCGGCTTTCTGCCTGGCGATCTGAGTCAGAAGGTGGACCCTTATCTGCGTCCGCTGTATGACGCACTGTTCGAGATGCTCGGCTTTGAGCGGGTTGAGAAGCTGATGGAGCGCAACGTGATTGAAGTGGCTCCGCTGGCCTATATGCGTGGCCGTACGCTGAATGACGCGTTTATCATTCTCGATGAGAGCCAGAACACCACCATCGAACAGATGAAGATGTTCCTGACGCGTATCGGTTTCAACTCTAAAGCGGTCATTACCGGTGACGTCACCCAGATCGACCTGCCGCGCCACGTTAAATCGGGCCTGCGTCATGCGATTGAAGTGCTATCGGAAGTGGAAGAGATCAGCTTCAACTTTTTCCACAGTGAAGATGTGGTGCGCCACCCGGTTGTAGCCCGTATCGTCACCGCCTATGAAGCCTGGGAAGCGGCCGATCAGAAACGTCGCGACCAGCAGGCTGAAGAGCGTAAACGCGAGGCGCTGGCCGCCCAGAGCGTAATGCAGGAGAGCAAATGAGCGAGGTGATTCTTGACCTGCAGATCGCCTGTGAAAACAGCGCCGATCTGCCCACTGAAAGCCAGTTTCACCGCTGGCTTTCAGCGGCGGTCACCCCTTTCCAGCCGGAAAGCGAAGTAACGGTGCGTCTGGTTGATGAAGCGGAAAGTCATGAGCTTAATCTGACTTATCGCGGTAAAGATAAACCGACCAACGTGCTCTCTTTCCCGTTTGAAGCGCCGCCTGGCATCGAACTACCGCTGCTCGGTGACCTGATTATTTGTCGTCAGGTGGTCGAGCAGGAGGCGGCTGAGCAGCACAAAAGCACTGAGGCCCACTGGGCACACATGGTGGTACACGGCACGCTTCATCTGCTGGGCTACGACCATATTGAAGACGACGAAGCCGAAGAGATGGAGTCACTGGAGACCGAGATAATGCTTGCTCTTGGTTATCCTGATCCGTACATTTCGGAGAAAGAAGACGCCTGACCTCCGGGTTCCGGCTATCCTGCTGCCAGCGCTGCGCTGGCAGCGTTAATTCCTCACCAGAGAGATCTTTAAAAACCGCCATGAGCGACGACCATTCTCAAAACAGCGATGCACCCAGTAGTAAAAAGGGATTCTTTTCCCTGTTGATCAACCAACTTTTTCACGGTGAACCGAAAAATCGTGATGAGCTACTGGAGCTGATCCGCGACTCAAATCATAAAGACCTGATTGACCAGGATACCCGTGACATGCTCGAAGGGGTGCTGGATATTGCGGAGCAGCGCGTGCGTGACATTATGATCCCGCGCTCGCAAATGATTACCCTGAAACGCAATCAGAACCTCGAAGAGTGTCTGGACGTGATTATCGAGTCGGCGCATTCGCGCTTCCCGGTGATCAGCGAAGACAAAGATCACGTTGAAGGGATCCTGATGGCGAAAGATTTACTGCCGTTTATGAGCAGCGAATCTGAACCGTTCAGCATTGAGAAAGTGCTGCGCCCGGCGGTAGTGGTGCCTGAAAGCAAACGCGTAGACCGGATGCTGAAAGAGTTCCGTTCTCAGCGTTACCACATGGCGATTGTGATCGATGAGTTCGGCGGCGTCTCCGGCCTGGTCACCATCGAAGACATTCTGGAGCTGATCGTCGGTGAGATTGAGGATGAGTATGACGACGAAGAGGATCGTGATATCCGTCAGCTTAACCGCCACACCTTTACGGTGCGGGCGTTAACCGCGATTGAAGATTTCAATGAGGTGTTCGGCACGCAGTTCAGCGATGACGAAGTCGACACCATTGGTGGCCTGGTGATGCAGGGCTTCGGCCATCTGCCCGCGCGCGGTGAGAGCATCGACATCGAAGGTTATCAGTTCAAAGTTGCGATGGCCGACAGCCGCCGTATCATCCAGGTTCATGTCACTATTCCGGATAATTCGCCACAACCTCAACTGGATGACGAATAAGTTTATGGCTTTAGCCTCACTTTACCCGCGTCAGCGGGTTCGCCTGCTGCTGGCTTTATTAACGGGTGCGTCTGGCACCCTCGCCTTCTCTCCTTACGATTTCTGGCCCGCCGCACTGCTGTCGCTGTGCGGCTTACAGCTTCTGACCCTTAATCGCACCAGCCCTCAGGCCAGTGCGATTGGCTTCGTCTGGGGGTTTGGCCTGTTCGGCAGCGGCATCAACTGGGTCTACGTCAGCATTGCGACCTTTGGTGGGATGCCTGGTCCGGTGAACGTCTTTTTGGTGGTGCTGCTGGCGGCCTATCTGGCGATCTATCCGGCGCTGTTTGCCGGGCTGCTCAATCGCCTGTGGCCGCGCACGACGTTATGGCGTCTGGCGCTGGCGGCCCCGGCGTTATGGCAGATCACCGAGTTTCTGCGCGGCTGGATCCTCACCGGCTTTCCGTGGCTGCAGTTTGGTTACAGCCAGATCAATGGCCCGCTGAAAGGCGTAGCGCCGCTGGGCGGCGTGGAAACCATTACCTTTCTGCTGATGGTGGTCGCCGGTCTGCTGGTGTATGCCCTGCAACAGCGCAATGTAAAAAGCCTGGTCGCGGCCCTGCTGCTGCTGGCCTTACCCTGGCCGCTGCGCTACGTCCAGTGGGTACAGCCGTTACCGGCCCGTGCAGTCGATGTGGCCCTGGTACAGGGCGATATTCCGCAGTCGATGAAGTGGGACCCGCAACAGTTGCTGAACACGCTGCGCATTTACAGCGGACTCAGCCAGCCGTTGATCGGCAAAACCCCGATTATCATCTGGCCGGAATCAGCAATTACCGATCTGGAAAGTAATCAGCAGCCGTTCCTGCGCTCGCTGGATGATGAGCTACGCGCGCGCGGCAGTGCTCTGGTGACCGGCATCGTAGACTCGCGCCTCGAGCAGAACCGCTATCACGATTACAACACGGTGATCGTGTTAGGCGGCAACGCGCCTTATAACTACTTCAGCGGCAATCGCTACCAGAAAAATCACCTGGTGCCGTTTGGGGAGTTTGTACCGCTGGCCGATCTGCTGCGCCCACTGGCACCGTTCTTCGATCTGCCAATGTCTGCTTTCAGTCGTGGCGCTTACCTTCAGCCGCAGCTCAGGGTGGCCGGTTACAACCTGACCAGCGCCATCTGCTATGAGATTGTGCTGGGTGAACAGGTGCGCGCCAACTTCCATCCCGACACCAATTTCCTGCTGACGGTCTCTAACGATGCCTGGTTTGGTCACTCGATCGGCCCATGGCAGCATTTCCAGATGGCCCGGATGCGGGCGCTGGAGCTGGGCCGTCCGCTGTTACGCAGCACCAACAACGGCGTGACCGCGGTGGTGAATGCCAGCGGCGAGGTTGAAAAGATGCTGCCGCAGTTCAGCCGCGCAGTGTTAACCGACAAAGTGGTACCGACCACCGGTGAAACCCCTTATGCGCACGCTGGTGTCTGGCCGGTGTGGATTCTGACGGCGCTGGCTGCCCTGGCGGCGGTGCTGCGTCGCCGACGCTGATTCACTCTGCTCAAAGGCGAAGCGGCTGCTTCGCCTTTTTTTATCGCTTTTGCCTGCTATTTTCCCCTTCCCTCACCGCAGACTCTGCTGCGTTAGCGCGCCGGAACCCGTTTCTGGCACGATGATTGCTAATTATTTCAGTGTTTTTCGCAAACAGGCGCACTGCATACGCTGATAGCAGGCCGGTTGCACCAAAATAATCGTTTCGCTTGCACCGTTAACGCGCAGGCAGGAAAAATTGCCTTTTTTTGGTGCGGATCACCTCGCAAAAAAGAAACTTTTTTGTTTCATCGCGTTAACAATCCGCTATGTTAGTGACTATTCTGCGCGCAGCTGCGCTACGGGATAGCCAGAAAAGCAGCAGGAAATACACACAACATCATAATCAGCACAGGTTATATCCTGTGCATTTTCCATACGAAGGAGTTGGAACATGCAACTACGCAAAGTGGCATTATCTCTTCTGCTGATCAGCGCAGCAGCGGGAGCGGCCCAGGCGGAAGATCTCAGCGGCACCCTGAAGAAGATCAATGACAACGGCGTCATTGTGGTCGGGCACCGCGAATCATCAGTTCCCTTTTCTTATTATGACAACCAGCAAAAAGTCGTCGGCTACTCACAAGCCTATTCCGCTGCCATTGTGGACGCCATTAAAGCGAAGCTGAACAAGCCTGATCTGCAGATCAAAATGATCCCGATTACCTCGCAAAACCGTATCCCGCTGCTGCAAAACGGCACCTACGATTTTGAGTGTGGATCTACCACCAACAACCTTGAGCGCCAGAAACAGGCAGCCTTCTCTGACACCATCTTCGTCATTGGTACCCGTCTGCTGGTGAAAAAAGGCGGTCCGATCAAAGATTTCACCGACCTGAAAGGCAAAACCGTGGTGGTGACCTCCGGGACCACTTCTGAAGTGCTGTTACACAAACTGAACGACGAGCAGAAAATGGAAATGCGCATTATCAGCGCGAAGGATCATGGCGACTCGTTCCGTACGCTGGAAACCGGCCGTGCCGTGGCCTTTATGATGGATGATGCTCTGCTGGCCGGTGAACGCGCCAAAGCGAAAAAACCCGACAACTGGGAAATCTTAGGCACGCCGCAGTCCAAAGAGGCTTACGGTTGTATGCTGCGTAAAGACGATCCGCAGTTCAAAACCTTAGTGGATGAAACCATCGCCAAAGCGCAGACCTCAGGCCAGGCTGAAAAATGGTTCGACACCTGGTTCAAACAGCCAATCCCGCCGAAGAACCTGAACATGAACTTTGAACTGTCGGATGACATGAAAGCGCTGTTCAAAACGCCGAATGATAAAGCACTGAACTAACAAGAAAATACCCAATGGATTTCAGCTTGCATTGAGGCGGCAAGAGAATGAATCCCGATAAGCTTACTCAGGTAAGTGACTCGGGTGAGTAAACGTAGCCAACAAAAATGCAGCCTGAATGACGACGGGTATAACAAGGGCGGCCTGGCTGCCCTCTCGATTGCTGAAACCGCGGCGCGGACAGACAGACTGAACCGGGTCGTTCCCCTGGTCCAGGAGAGAAAACGCCGTTCATCAATCTTCAGGGTAGCTTAGCTACCCTTTTTTACCGGAGCTCGTTATGGGTATCGATTGGAACTGGGGCATATTTCTCGAACAGGCCCCGTTCGGTAACACGACCTATCTCGGCTGGCTGTGGTCCGGTTTTCAGGTGACGATTGCCGTCTCCTGTTGCGCCTGGATTATTGCCTTCTGCGTAGGTTCACTTTTCGGCATTCTGCGTACCGTGCCTAATCGCCTGCTGGCGACCATTGGCACCTGCTATGTCGAACTGTTTCGCAACATTCCACTGATTGTGCAGTTCTTCTTCTGGTATCTGGTGGCCCCGGAACTGGTAGGCGAAAAGCTGGGCATGTGGTTTAAATCTGAGCTGGACCCCAACATTCAGTTCTTCATCTCATCAATGATCTGCCTTGGTCTGTTTACCGCCGCCCGCGTCTGCGAGCAGGTGCGTGCCGCCATTCAGTCACTGCCGCGCGGTCAGAAGAATGCTGGTCTGGCGATGGGTTTAACCCTGCCACAGACCTACCGCTATGTGCTGCTGCCAAACGCCTATCGGGTGATTGTGCCGCCAATGACCTCAGAGATGCTCAACCTGGTCAAGAACTCCGCCATCGCTTCGACCATCGGGCTGGTCGATATGGCGGCGCAGGCGGGCAAACTGCTGGACTACTCCGCACACGCCTATGAATCGTTCACCGCCATTACGCTGGCCTACATCGCGATTAACCTGGTGATCATGTTGTTAATGAGCCTGGTGGAACGCAAAGTGCGTCTGCCTGGCAACGGGGGAGGCAAGTAATGTACGAGTTTGACTGGAGTTCAATTACTCCCAGCCTGCCCTATCTGCTTAACGGCCTGGTGATCACCTTCAAGATCACCATTACCGCAGTGGTATTCGGGATTATCTGGGGCACGCTGCTGGCGGTGATGCGCCTGTCGACCCTCAAGCCAGTCAGCTGGTTCGCCAGACTGTACGTTAACCTGTTCCGCTCGGTGCCGCTGGTGATGGTGCTGCTGTGGTTCTATCTGGTGGTGCCGAGTTTTCTGCAGCAGGTGCTGGGATTATCGCCGAAAACTGATATCCGCCTGATCTCCGCCATGGTGGCCTTTTCACTGTTTGAAGCGGCCTATTACTCCGAAATTATTCGCGCCGGCATCATCAGTATTTCGCGCGGTCAGGGTAACGCGGCTCTGGCGCTGGGCATGACCCAGTGGCAGTCGATGAAACTGATTATCCTGCCGCAGGCGTTTCGTGCCATGGTGCCACTGCTGCTGACTCAGGGGATCGTACTGTTTCAGGATACCTCGCTGGTCTATGTCTTAAGCCTGGCGGACTTCTTCCGGACAGCGTCCACCATTGGTGAACGCGACGGTACCCAGGTTGAAATGGTTCTGTTTGCCGGTCTGGTCTACTTCGTTATCAGCCTGAGCGCGTCACTGCTGGTCAGTTATCTAAAAAGAAAAAGGACGGTTTAAATGATTAGCCTGAAAAACGTTTCTAAGTGGTATGGTCACTTTCAGGTGCTGACCGACTGCTCTACCGAGGTTAAAAAAGGTGAAGTGGTGGTGGTATGCGGACCGTCCGGCTCCGGTAAATCGACCCTGATTAAAACAGTGAACGGCCTGGAGCCGATTCAGCAAGGGGTTATCACGGTGAACGGCACCGAAGTGAACAACAAAAAAACCAATCTCGCCCAGCTACGCAGCAAGGTCGGCATGGTGTTCCAGCACTTCGAACTGTTCCCGCACCTCAGCATTATCAATAATCTGGTGCTGGCGCAGGTGAAAGTGCTGAAGCGCGATAAAGCCGCGGCGCGGGATAAAGGGCTGAAGCTGCTCAATCGGGTGGGGTTATCGGCGCATGCCGATAAGTTTCCCGGTCAGCTGTCGGGCGGCCAGCAGCAGCGTGTGGCGATTGCCCGCGCGCTCTGCATGGACCCGATTGCGATGCTGTTTGATGAACCGACCTCCGCGCTTGATCCCGAGATGATTAACGAAGTGCTGGATGTGATGGTTGAACTGGCGCATGAAGGGATGACGATGATGGTGGTGACGCATGAAATGGGCTTCGCCCGTAAAGTCGCCAATCGCGTGATCTTCATGGATGAAGGCAAAATTATCGAAGACACCATCAAAGATGACTTCTTTAATAACCCGCAGTCTGACCGCGCCAAAGATTTCCTCGCAAAAATTCTGCACTGATTTTCTGAACGGGATCTTTTGCACCAGAGAAAGGCGGGCCCGGTTGCCCTGATGCTGGTCAGTTAAGGTTAAATTTGCAAAGGCTGCCACGGTCAAACGTGGCAGCCTTTTTTTACTGCGCGAGCGGGCCGGGGGGCGGGCCTGAGCACCTCTGCTGCTGCCGGGCCGTCCTCCCGCCGCTGACGCAGTGCCTTCGGCTTTGACGTCATGCCGACGAACCGTTCGCGGATCGGCCCTCCCTGGCCGGCCCCGAACTCTCCACACTTCCCGGCGTGGCGTTCTGGCCCAACGTCGCGCCTCAGCGCTGCGGATAGCCCTTTCAGCAGCAGAGGCGCTCAGGCCTCCACTATTGTGCCCTTTTTAACAATACACACTGAAGTTTCAGAGCAGGCTGGGGTCGATCAGGGACAGGCAATCCGCAGCGCTGAGCAGAATGAGTCTGCCAGGAGAGCTGGCAGGACGCGGGCGAAAGGCGGGGATGGCACAGGATGTGCCATCCCCGGCGGTCCGTCAGGCAGAGGAATGAAGTGAAGAAACCGCGCAGCGGCGCAAGGACCGCCAGCCCCTGAGCGGCACCAGACTGCGTTATCACCCGTCGCTTAACTGCCCAGCATCAGGCCCGGTGCCCGCTAGATTTTCAGGGTTCGAAAGGCTGACGCTGGAACTGATCGTGACCACACTCCGGGCAGCGTGACAGCGTTTCCGGCGTGTAGATCGCCCGGGTGAACTGACATTTCTCACACACCAGATTACCCAGCCCCACCACTTCGCCGCTCTGATAGACGCCATGATGATGCAGATCCTGAAACACCTCACGCCACTCAAGCTGGCTTTTATCGGTGATATCCGCCAGCTCTTTCCAGACGCTTTCCCGGATGATGCGCATAAACAGCGAATCGGCCAGCGGCTCTTCAACATCGGTATAGCTGCGTGCAAACTCTTCTAAATCGCGGCGCACCGAGCTGAGCGCCTGATCGACCTCAACAGGCGTCAGATCCGGACGTGCCAGCAGCTGGCTGCGTCGCTCGCTAATCAGGCTATCAATATTCCGATCGCCCTGACGCAGACGCTCGGTCAGCACCGCTAACGACTCGCGATATTCCTGAGCCACTTTATTCATTTTGTTCTCCTTTATGTAGGTCATCGCTGGATTAAGTTTAGTCGCTTTGTGGTGTTTGCCGTGTCGTCTGTCAGTTGAATTACAAAAGGGTGAAGGCTTTGACGCTTTCGACACAAATCGCGCCAGCGAAAGTGGGAAATGTTGTTGATGCGCGGCCTTATGGGTATGCTATGCGGATCTTAACGTCAGCAAAGTGTTATTCATTAAGGACCACAGGCAGCCATGCAAGAGCAATACCGCCCGGAAGAGATTGAATCCCGCGTGCAGCAGCACTGGGATGAAAACGAAACGTTTAAAGTGACTGAGCAGGAAGGTAAAGAAAAATACTATTGCCTCTCCATGTTGCCCTATCCTTCTGGCCGCCTGCATATGGGCCACGTTCGTAACTACACCATCGGCGACGTAATCGCGCGTTATCAGCGTATGCTCGGCAAAAACGTGCTACAGCCGATTGGCTGGGATGCTTTCGGTCTGCCTGCGGAAGGCGCGGCGGTCAAAAACAATACCGCACCGGCGCCCTGGACCTACGACAACATCGCCTACATGAAAAACCAGCTTAAGCTGCTGGGTTTTGGTTATGACTGGAGCCGTGAACTGGCGACCTGTCAGCCGGAATATTATCGCTGGGAACAGTGGTTCTTCACCAAACTGTATGAAAAAGGTCTGGTGTATAAGAAAACCTCAGCGGTTAACTGGTGCCCGAACGATCAGACAGTACTGGCTAACGAGCAGGTGATTGACGGCTGCTGCTGGCGCTGCGATACCAAAGTTGAACGCAAAGAGATCCCGCAGTGGTTCATTAAAATCACCGATTACGCGGAAGAGTTACTGAACGATCTCGATACGCTGGAAGAGTGGCCTGAGCAGGTCAAGACCATGCAGCGTAACTGGATTGGCCGCTCTGAAGGGGTTGAGATCACTTTTGACGTCGCGGACAGCGAAGAGAAAGTTACCGTCTACACCACCCGTCCGGACACCTTTATCGGCGCGACCTATGTCGCGGTCGCTGCTGGTCATCCGCTGGCCACTCAGGCGTCGGTGAATAATCCGGCGCTGGCTGACTTTATCGCTGAATGCCGCAACACCAAAGTGGCCGAAGCGGAAATGGCGACCATGGAGAAAAAAGGCATGGCCACCGGCCTGTCCGCTATCCATCCGCTGACCGGCGAGCCAATCCCGGTGTGGGTCGCTAACTTCGTGCTGATGGAATATGGCACCGGTGCGGTGATGGCGGTTCCGGCACACGATCAGCGTGACTGGGAATTTGCCACCAAATACGATCTGCCGATTAAGCCGGTGGTGCTGAACCTTGACGGCAGCGAGCCAGACGTCAGCGCCGCGGCGATGACCGAGAAAGGCGCGCTGTTTAACTCAGGTGAGTTTAACGGTCTGGATCACGCCGCAGGCTTCAATGCGATTGCTGACGCGCTGGCCGCCAAAGGCGTGGGTGTGCGTAAAGTGAACTACCGCCTGCGCGACTGGGGTGTTTCACGTCAGCGTTACTGGGGTGCGCCAATCCCGATGGTCACGCTGGAAGATGGCACGGTTATGCCAACACCAGAAGATCAGCTGCCGGTGATCCTGCCGGAAGATGTGGTGATGGACGGCATTACCAGCCCGATTAAAGCCGACCCGGAGTGGGCAAAAACTACCGTCAACGGTCAGCCAGCGCTGCGTGAAACCGACACCTTCGACACCTTTATGGAGTCTTCCTGGTACTACGCGCGCTACACCTGCGCCAGCTACAAGGAAGGCATGCTGGATCCGGCGGCGGCGAACTACTGGCTGCCGGTCGATCAGTATGTGGGCGGTATTGAACACGCCATCATGCACCTGATGTATTTCCGCTTCTTCCACAAGCTGCTGCGTGATGCCGGTCTGGTTAACTCCAATGAACCGGCTAAGCGCCTGCTGTGTCAGGGGATGGTACTGGCAGACGCCTTCTATTACCTCGGTGCTAACGGTGAGCGTAACTGGGTATCGCCGGTCGACGTGAACGTGGAACGCGATGAGAAAGGCCGCATCGTCAAGGCGGTTGACACCCAGGGCCGCGAAGTGATCTACGCTGGCATGAGCAAAATGTCGAAGTCGAAGAACAACGGCATCGATCCTCAGCTGATGGTCGAGCGTTACGGCGCGGATACCGTGCGTCTGTTCATGATGTTTGCTTCCCCGGCCGATATGACGCTGGAGTGGCAGGAATCGGGCGTGGAAGGCGCTAACCGCTTCCTGAAACGCGTCTGGAAGCTGGTCTTCGACCACACCCAGAAAGGCACAACCGTAGCGCTTGATGTCGCCAGCCTTAATGATGAGCAGAAGTCACTGCGTCGCGATCTGCACAAAACCATCGCCAAAGTGGCGGATGACATTGGCCGTCGTCAGACCTTCAACACCGCCATCGCCGCAATTATGGAACTGATGAACAAGCTGGCACGTGCGCCGCAGGAGAGCGAGCAGGATCGCGCACTGATGCAGGAAGCGCTGCTGGCGATTGTCCGTCTGCTCTATCCGTTCACTCCGCATGCCAGCTATGTTCTGTGGCAGACGCTGGGCGGCGAAGGGACGATTGATGAAGCCAGCTGGCCGGTTGCTGATGAAGCCGCAATGGTGGAAGATTCACTGCTGGTGGTGGTGCAGGTAAACGGTAAAGTACGCGGTAAAATTACCGTACCGGCCGATGCCACGCAGGAACAGGTTCAGGCACGCGCCGCCCAGGAGCATCTGGTGGCGAAGTACCTGGACGGCGTGACGATTCGTAAAGTCATTTATGTACCGGGCAAACTGCTTAACCTGGTCGTAGGTTAAGTTCAGGAGGAACTGTGCGACATCCGATTATCAGGCTGTTTGTCATGCTGGCGGTGGTGATCACCGCTGGCTGTGGTTTTCATCCGCGCGGCACCACTCAGGTGCCGAGTGAACTGAAAACCCTGATTGTTTCAACCGGCGATCCTTACGGTCCACTGGCGCGTACCGTGCGGCAGCAGCTGCGTATCAACAATGTGCGTATTGTTGAGGACAGCAAGCAGAACCGCACCGATATCCCGACGCTGCGTCTGGGTAGCGAATTGCAGGGCCGCGATACCGCATCGGTCTTTATCAATGGCGGAACCGCTGAGTACCAGCTGGTAATGACCCTGACCGCCCAGGTGCTGCTGCCGGGCAAAGGCATCTATCCGATCAGCACCACGGTTTATCGTTCGTTCTTCGATAACCCGAATGCGGCGCTGGCGAAAGATGCTGAGCAGGACATGATTGTGCAGGAGATGCGTCAGCGTGCTGCCGAGCAGCTGGTGCGTAAACTGCTGACGGTCCATGCGGCACAGCTCAACAATAAAGATACCCTGCGCCAGTCAGCGATCCCGGTGCCGGGTCAGGACTCAGAGGAAGTCCCTTCTTCCTCTGCCACCAGTCTGCAATGATCAGGATTTATCCTGAGCAACTCAGCGCGCAGCTCCGTGAGGGGCTGCGCGCCTGTTATTTGTTGGCCGGTAACGAACCCCTGCTGCTGCAGGAGAGCGCAGACGCGATCCGCGCGGCAGCGACAACTCAGGGATTCGAAGAACACTTCAGCGTCACCCTCGATGCCCAGACCGACTGGGAAAGCCTGTTTGTCAGCTGTCAGTCGCTGAGCCTGTTTGCCCAGCGTCAGACGCTCACCCTGCACTTCCCCGACAATGGTCCGAATGCCGCGATGGCTGAGCAGCTGGTTAAGCTGTCGCAACTGCTGCATGCGGATATTCTGCTGATTTGCCGGATGCCGAAGCTGACCAAAGCGCAGGAAAACAGCGCGTGGTTTAAAGCGCTTTCGGCCTCCGCCGTATTAGTGCCCTGTCAGACTCCGGAGCAGGCGCAGCTGCCGCGCTGGGTAGCGAACCGCGCCAAAGCGCTGAAGCTGGCGGTTGATGACGCGGCGGTGCAGCTATTGTGCTACTGCTATGAGGGCAACCTGCTGGCGCTGGCGCAGGCGCTGGAGCGACTGTCGCTGCAGTGGCCCGACGGCAAACTGACGCTGCCGCGGGTTGAAGAAGCGGTCAGCGATGCGGCGCACTTCACCCCTTTCCACTGGGTCGACGCGGTGCTGGCGGGCAAAAGTCGCCGCGCTCTGCATATCCTGCATCAGCTGGAGCGGGAAGAGAGCGAGGTGGTGATTCTGCTGCGTACCCTGCAACGCGATCTGCTGACGCTGCTGCATCTGCAACGTCACCAGGCGCAACAGCCGCTGCGTAATCTGATGGATCAACAGCGCATCTGGCAGAACCGTCGCGCCCTGTTTACCGATGCGTTACAACGGCTGGATGCGGCGCGTTTGCAGCGGGCAATCCATCTGCTGAGCCAGATTGAGATCACCCTGAAGCAGGATTATGGCCAGCCGGTATGGCCGCAGTTGCAAACCCTGACGCTGCTGCTCAGCAGCCGCGCGTTTCCCGCGAGTTTCGCTCATGTCTGAGTTACACGCGCTGTTTGGCGGCACTTTCGATCCGATCCATTTCGGGCATCTGCGTCCGGTTGAAGCGCTGGCGCAGCAGACCGGGCTGCAAAAAGTCACCCTGCTGCCGAACAATGTGCCGCCGCACCGTCCTCAGCCGGAAGCCAGCGCGACCCAGCGGGTGGCGATGCTGCGCTGCGCCATCGCCGGATTGCCGCTGTTTGACATTGATACCCGTGAACTGGAACGCGACACGCCTTCCTGGACCGTGACCACGCTGGAAAATCTGCGTGCCGAACGCGGCGCTCAGCAACCGCTGGGCTTCATCATCGGTCAGGATTCGCTGCTGAACCTGCCAAAGTGGCATCGCTGGCAGGATCTGCTGTCACTCTGCCACCTGCTGGTGTGTCAGCGGCCGGGCTATCCGACCCGGATGTCGTCGCCCGAAATGCAGCGCTGGCTCGATCAGCATCTTGCGCATGACGTAAAACAGCTTCATCTTCAGCCTGCTGGCCATATCTGGCTGGCAGAAACGCCGCTGTATGACATCTCCGCTACCGAGATCCGTCGCCGTCGCCATCACAACCAGTCCTGCGACGCCCTGCTGCCCGCTGCGGTTATCGATTATATCGACCGCGCAGGCTTATATCGCGACTGATCCGGGCATGCTATACTGCGCCGCTTAATTTTTTGGCTGCATAATCCGGGCTTACAGCCGGCTCGTCACCACCAGTTTTAGAGGGGAACCTTTTGCAAGGTAAAGCACTCCAAGAGTTCGTTATTGATAAGATTGATGATCTCAAAGGCCAGAACATTGTCACCATCGACGTTCAGGGCAAATCCAGCATCACCGATTTCATGATCATCTGCACCGGCACCTCCACGCGTCACGTCACCTCGATCGCCGAGCACGTTGAGCAGGAGTCCCGTGCGGCCGGCCTGATGCCGTTAGGCATTGAAGGCAAGAGCGCAGCAGATTGGGTGGTTGTCGATCTCGGTGATGTCATCGTGCATGTGATGCAGGAAGAGAGTCGCCAGCTGTACGAGCTGGAAAAACTCTGGGGCTAACCGGTGAAACTGCAACTTGTTGCCGTCGGCACCAAAATGCCTGACTGGGTGCAGACCGGTTTCATGGAATATCTGCGCCGCTTCCCGAAAGATATGCCGCTGGAGCTGACCGAAGTGACCGCGGGTAAACGCGGCAAAAATGCTGATATCAAACGCATCCTTGAAAAAGAGGGTGAGGCGATGTTAGCGGCGGTCGGCAAAGGCAATCGCATCGTCACGCTGGATATTCCCGGCCATCCGTGGGAAACCCCACAGCTGGCGCAGCAGCTTGAGCGCTGGAAGCTGGATGGTCGCGATGTCAGCCTGTTGATTGGCGGTCCTGAAGGGCTGGCGCCGGCCTGTAAAGCGGCGGCAGAACAGAGCTGGTCACTGTCAGCATTGACGTTGCCCCATCCGCTGGTGCGCGTGCTGGTGGCCGAAAGCCTGTATCGTGCATGGAGCATAACGACAAATCATCCTTATCATCGTGAATGACCGATCAGCCCACATCAGACATGACAAGTAGCGGATGAAATTACAAAGCAACGCCTTTCGCGATTACAGCGCCGAACAAAAACTTTTTGTCCGTCGGGCGTTTATCGCTTTCGTCGGTATCTTACTACTCTCCTCGGTGCTGGTGGTTAACCTTTACCACCTGCAAATTTTACGCTTCGACGATTACAGCACCCGCTCAAACGAAAACCGCATTAAGCTGGTTCCGGTCGCGCCCAGCCGGGGCATCATCTATGACCGCACCGGCACGCCGCTGGCCCTCAACCGCACCATCTATCAGGCCGAACTGGTGCCGGAAAAAGTTGATAATCTGCAACAGACGCTGGATAACCTGCGTCCGATTCTCGAACTGACCGACGACGACCTCGAAAACTTTCAAAAAGAGCGTAAACGCTCGCGCCGCTTTACCTCTATTCCGATAAAAACCGGCCTGAATGAAGTGCAGGTCGCGCGCTTTGCGGTGAATCAGTACCGCTTCCCCGGCGTGGAAGTCAAAGGGTATCAGCGCCGTTACTATCCGTTTGGTCAGACCCTGACGCACGTGGTCGGTTACGTGTCCAAAATTAACGATCGTGACGTTGCCCGCCTCGATAAAGAGGGAAAATGGCCTAACTACGCCGCGACCCACGATATTGGTAAGCTCGGCATTGAAGCCTATTACGAAGATCTGCTGCATGGCAAAACCGGCTTTGAAGAGGTTGAAGTGAACAACCGCGGCCGGGTGATCCGTCAGCTGCATGAAGAGTCACCGCAGGCTGGCCGTGATATCTATCTGACCATCGATCTTAAGCTGCAACAGTATATCGAAACGCTGCTGACCGGCAGTCGCGCCGCGGTGGTGGTCAGCGATCCGCGTACCGGCGAAATTCTGGCGATGGTTTCAACGCCGAGCTACGACCCGAATCTCTTTGTCGACGGTATCTCCAGTAAGGATTATCGCGGCCTGCTCAACGATGAAAACCGTCCGCTGTATAATCGCGCCATCCAGGCCGCTTATCCACCGGCCTCAACGGTCAAACCGTACGTCGCGGTCTCAGCCCTGAGTGCCGGCGTGATCAACCGCAATACCAGCCTGTTCGATCCAGGCTGGTGGCAGCTGCCCGGCTCTGAGAAGCGCTTTCGCGACTGGAAAAAATGGGGCCACGGCCGCCTGAACGTCACCAAAGCGCTGGAAGAGTCCGCCGATACCTTCTTCTACCAGGTCGCCTATGACATGGGCATTGACCGGTTGTCGGAGTGGATGAACAAGTTTGGTTACGGCAGCCGCACCGGCATCGATCTGCCACAGGAGAGCGCGGGCAACATGCCGACCCGTGACTGGAAGCTCAGACGCTTTAAAAAGCCGTGGTATCAGGGCGACACCATCCCGGTGGGCATCGGCCAGGGTTACTGGACCGCGACGCCGCTGCAGATGAACAAAGCGATGATGATCCTGATTAACGATGGCGTCATCCGGGTACCGCATATGCTGCGCGCCACCCGCGAAGGGCGCACTCTGGTGCCCTATCGCCAGCCGCCTGCGGCACCGATTGGCGACATCCATTCCGGCTACTGGGAAATTGCCAAAGACGGAATGTATGGCGTGGCAAATCGCCCTAACGGAACCGCGCACAAGAGCTTTGCTGACGCGCCTTATAAAATCGCCGCCAAATCAGGGACGGCTCAGGTGTTTGGCCTGAAAGAGAATGAAACCTATAACGCGCATAAAATTGCCGAACGATTACGCGACCATAAGCTGATGACCGCGTTTGCCCCTTATGACAAACCTCGGGTCGCGGTGACCATTATCCTGGAAAACGGTGGCGCCGGACCGGCTGTCGGTACCGTCATGCGCCAGATTCTGGATCACATCATGTTAGGTGATAACAATACAGTTCTGCCGGACGCAGCCCCTGTGCCGCCCGGCTACGAAGGTGAATAAACATGTCGATGAACGATAGTCCGCAGAAACGATCGATCTGGATGCGCATCCATATCGATCCGCTGTTTATGCTGGTGATTCTCGGCCTGCTGATTTACAGCGCCGTGGTGATCTGGAGCGCCAGTGGCCAGGACCCGGGCATGATGGAGCGTAAAATCGGCCAGATCGCCATGGGCCTGGTGATCATGATTGTGCTGGCGCAGGTGCCGCCGCGCGTCTACGAAGGCTGGGCACCCTATCTCTATATCATCTGCGTCATTCTGCTGATTGCGGTAGATGCGTTTGGGCAGATCAGTAAAGGTGCTCAGCGCTGGCTTGACCTCGGTATCGTCCGCTTTCAGCCGTCGGAGATCGCAAAAATTGCCGTGCCGCTGATGGTGGCACGCTTTATCAACCGCGATGTCTGTCCGCCGACGCTGAAAAATACCGGCATCGCACTGATCCTGATTTTTGTGCCCACCCTGCTGGTGGCGGCTCAGCCCGATCTCGGTACCTCGATTCTGATTGCCGCCTCCGGACTGTTTGTGCTGTTCCTGTCCGGTATGAGCTGGAAGCTGATTGGCGTTGCGGTGCTGCTGGTGGCGGCGTTTATCCCGATTCTGTGGTTCTTCCTGATGCACGACTATCAGCGTGACCGCGTGATGATGCTGCTCGATCCGGAAAGCGATCCACTGGGTGCCGGTTACCACATCATTCAGTCAAAAATTGCCATCGGATCTGGCGGACTGCGCGGCAAAGGCTGGCTGCAGGGCACCCAGTCACAGCTGGAGTTTTTGCCGGAACGCCACACTGACTTTATCTTCGCGGTACTGGCGGAGGAGTTAGGACTGGTTGGGGTACTGGTGCTGCTGGCGCTTTATCTGCTGCTGATCATGCGGGGATTGATTGTGGCAGCCCGCGCCCAGACCACGTTTGGCCGGGTAATGGCGGGCGGTTTAATGCTGATTTTATTCGTTTATGTTTTCGTTAACATTGGCATGGTTAGTGGTATCTTACCGGTAGTTGGCGTGCCGTTGCCGCTGGTCAGTTATGGCGGCTCCGCGCTTATCGTGCTCATGGCGGGATTTGGCATTGTGATGTCGATCCATACTCACCGAAAAATGTTATCTAAAAGTGTTTAAGAGGCAGCAGATGCGTAAGGAATGGCTTGGCGTTGCACTGGCATCACTGGTTCTGGCGGCCTGTACCACGCCCGAACCCCAAAATACCGCGCCGCCGCAACCGGCCTATAATGGTCCGGTGGTAGAAATACCCGGCGTTGAGCCACGCTATGAGCCGATCAATCCCGGCACCAGCCAGGATTACAGCGTCAACGGCAAAAATTATCGCATCATTAAAGATCCGTCGAACTACAGCGAAGTCGGCCTCGCCACCTGGTACGGCGAAGAAGCGCAGGGCAACCGCACCGCCACCGGCGAAGCTTACGATCCTGACGCCCTGACCGCCGCGCACCCTACTCTGCCGCTGCCGAGCTACGTGCGCGTGACCAATATCGCCAATGGCCGCCAGATTGTGGTGCGGGTTAACGATCGTGGCCCGTATACGCCTGGCCGCATCATCGACCTTTCGCGCGCCGCCGGCGATCGCCTGAACATTTCCAACAATTCACGGGTTCGCGTCGATTACATTAAGGTCGCGCCGGATGGTACGCTCTCAGGTCCCGGTACCATCGGGACAGTAGTGGCGAAACAGAGTTATTCGCTGCCGGCTCGCCCGGATCTCAGCGGCGGCTCGGTGATGAGCGGCGGCAGCGCAGCCGCTTCTCAGCCGGTACCACAACAAAATGTTGAGGCGATCAGCAACAGCACTTTGCAGAGCAGTGACAACATGGGCGCACCGGTCCAGAGCAGTGGTTTTCTCGGCGCACCCCAGCCGTTAGCCAGCGGCGTACTGGAAAGCAATCAACCGCCAGCCAGCGCGCCAGCCGTAACGGCAGCGCCAGCCAGCGCCGCACCCGCTGCGGCCAGCCCGACGCAGACTGCTGCCGGCTATGTGGTGCAGGTCGGCGCGCTGAACGATCCGGCGCGCGCGCAGCAGCTGATGAAAAGCCTGAGCCAGCGTTATGGCGTGCCCGGCACGGTAGAAACGGCGGGCAATGTGTATCGTGTCCAGCTCGGCGGTTATCCGACCCGTGCCGAAGCGGCTGCGCTGCAACAGCGCCTGAGCAGTGACGGCCAGAACGCCTCATTTATTACCAATACGCGTCGCTGATTGAACGGTTACCGTTACGTCTGCTAACAACCCAATCATCATGCCCGATGCCGGAAAGCCAGCCATTGGGTATGATGAGTGACTTTTTTAACCTCAAAACCACGGATGTTGTAGTCCTACACATGAACACGCTGAAATCATCTCGTTTGCTGAAACGCCTGACAGTGGGATCACTGATCGCCTTCTCTCTCAGCCATGCCGCTATTGCTGATGACGTCAATCTCAAGACCATGATTCCGGGCGTACCGGACATTGATGCCGAAGCGTATGTCCTTATCGACTACAACTCGGGCAAAGTGCTGGCAGAGAAAAATGCTGATGCACGCCGCGATCCCGCCAGTCTGACCAAAATGATGACCAGCTACGTGATTGGTCAGGCGGTTAAAGCCGGCAAAATCCATCAGGACGATCTGGTCACCGTCGGTCCCGATGCCTGGGCTACCGGCAACCCGGTGTTTAAAGGTTCATCGCTGATGTTCCTCAAGCCAGGCGATCGGGTTCCGGTTTCGCAGCTGACGCGTGGGATTGTGCTGCAATCGGGTAACGACGCCTGTGTCGCCATGGCGGACTATGTCGCCGGCAGCCAGGATGCGTTCGTCAACCTGATGAACAACTACGTTAAAGCGATTGGCCTGCAGAACACCCATTTCCAGACGGTACACGGCCTGGATGCTGAAGGTCAGTACAGCTCGGCGCGCGATATGGCGCTGATTGGCCAGGCGCTGATCCGCGATGTACCGGAAGAGTACGCCGTTTATAAAGAGAAAGAGTTCACCTTCAACAATATCCGTCAGATGAACCGTAACGGTCTGCTGTGGGATACCAACCTGAACGTGGATGGCATTAAAACCGGCCATACCAATGCGGCAGGTTACAACCTGGTGGCTTCGGCTACCGAAGGTCAGATGCGTCTGATCTCCGCGGTAATGGGAGGTCACACCTACAAAGGCCGCGAGACCGAAAGCAAAAAACTGCTGACCTGGGGCTTCCGTTTCTTTGAAACCGTGGCACCGCTGAAAGCGGGCAAAGAGTTTGCCTCTGAGCCGGTATGGTTTGGTGACAACGATCGCGTTCAGCTTGGGGTTGAAAAAGATGCGTACCTGACCATTCCACGTGGCCGGATGAAGGATCTGAAAGCCAGCTATGTGCTGAACAACACCGAACTGCATGCGCCGCTGAAGAAAAATCAGGTGGTCGGCAGCATCAACTTCCAGCTGGATGGCAAAACCATCGAACAGCGTCCGCTGGTGGTGTTGAATGAGATCCAGGAAGGCGGATTCTTCAGCCGCATCGTTGATTACATCAAACTGATGTTCCATCACTGGTTCGGCTAAGCGTGGCGGGTGATTGAAAAGTCACCCCATCGCCCCCATTACAGGTTATTATGATGCTCCCGCTCAGGCGGGAGTCTGTTTTTTATGCACCGGAGTTAATATGAAAACCAAACTGAATGAACTGCTCGAATTTCCTACCCCGTTTACCTACAAGGTAATGGGTCTGGCGCAACCGGAGCTGGTTGATCAAGTGGTTGAAGTGGTGCAACGCCATGCGCCCGGCGACTACAGTCCTGAAGTTAAGCCGAGCAGCAAGGGCAACTATCACTCCGTAAATATCACCATTACCGCGACCCATATAGAGCAGGTTGAACGCCTGTATGAAGAGCTGGGTAAAATCGAAATCGTACGCATGGTGCTCTGATTTGCCGGGTCGGCGAAGCGCCCTTTCCTGACGGTTTGCCGACGTTATTTTCAGCTTACTTTGTTAAAGCGGGCCATCGTTTTGTCAGTTGATACCCTTCTCGTCCGCCGGTCAGGATTACGCGACTGGCAATCCGTCTCCGACGCCATGCACCACTACACCGATCAGCGCGACAGCCTGAGCCGGGATGAGATCTGGCTGGTGGAGCATCCTCCGGTTTTTACCCAGGGCCAGGCGGGAAAAGCGGAACATCTGCTGATGCCCGGCGATATCCCGGTGGTGCAGAGCGACCGCGGCGGCCAGGTCACCTATCATGGACCGGGTCAGCAGGTTATGTACGTGCTGATTGATATCAAGCGACGCAAAATTGGCGTACGCCAGCTGGTGACGGCGCTGGAAGAGACGGTGATTACCACTCTGGCCGGTTTTGGAGTCAGCGCCCGCGCGCGTCCCGACGCGCCAGGCGTTTATGTCGGCGAGCAAAAAATCTGCTCACTCGGGCTGCGCATCCGCAAAGGCTGCTCGTTTCACGGCCTGGCGCTGAATGTCGCCATGGACCTGGCGCCCTTTTCGCGCATTAATCCCTGTGGCTATGCCGGTATGAGCATGACCCAGTTGCAGCATTTTCAACCGGACGTACGGCTGGATCAGGTGCAGGCCCCGCTGGTGACGGCGTTTGCCCGCCTGACAGGTTATGAAAATGTTGAATGGTCAGACGAAGATTTGCCGATTCAGCCTTAACGCTGAATGCGAATTTACAAATATGTAACTTATCCACGCTAACGGTGGCTGCTTCCCGGGCGATGAGATGATATAATTTTTGCACTTTTTTCAAATAAAGTTGAAAGCACCCTTCTCGGGTTGAGTGAGAACGCTTTCAAATCGCAATCCGACCGGAACCTGCTGATTTATGAGTAAACCAATTCAGATGGAACGCGGCGTCAAATATCGTGACGCAGACAAAATGGCGCTGATCCCGGTGAAAACCGTGGCCGTTGAACGGCAAGAGATGTTGCGTAAGCCGGAATGGATGAAAATCAAGCTGCCTGCTGACTCCAGTCGTATTCAGGGCATTAAAGCCGCGATGCGAAAAAATGGACTTCACTCGGTCTGTGAAGAGGCCTCCTGTCCAAACCTGGCCGAATGCTTCAACCACGGTACCGCCACCTTTATGATCCTCGGCGCTATCTGTACCCGCCGTTGCCCCTTCTGCGATGTCGCGCATGGCCGCCCTAATGCACCCGATGCGAATGAGCCAGGCAAGCTGGCGCAAACCATCGCTGACATGGGCCTGCGTTATGTGGTGATCACCTCGGTTGACCGTGACGATCTGCGTGATGGCGGTGCTCAGCACTTTGCCGACTGCATCAGTGCGATTCGTGAAAAGAACCCGACCATCAAAATCGAAACTCTGGTGCCTGACTTCCGCGGCCGGATGGATCGCGCCCTGGATATTCTGACCGCTACCCCGCCGGATGTGTTTAACCATAACCTGGAGAACGTGCCACGCGTTTATCGTCAGGTTCGTCCGGGTGCTAACTACGAGTGGTCACTGAAGCTGCTGGAGCGTTTCAAAGAAGCGCACCCGCACATTCCGACCAAATCTGGCCTGATGGTAGGTCTGGGTGAAACCAATGCGGAAATCGTCGAAGTGATGCGCGATCTGCGTCGTCACGGCGTCACGATGCTGACCCTCGGCCAGTATCTGCAGCCCAGCCGTCACCACCTGCCGGTTCAGCGCTACGTCAGTCCGGCGGAATTTGATGAGATGAAAGAAGAAGCCATGGCGATGGGCTTTACCCACGCGGCGTGCGGTCCGTTTGTCCGCTCTTCTTATCATGCGGACATGCAGGCCAAAGGGCTCGAAGTTAAATAAGCCGGCTGCCTGTGGCGTAACGTCAGGCGCTCGCCTGAAAACAAAAAAACCAGACTGGAAACAGCCTGGTTTTTTTAATGTCGGTCTGACATAACAAGTAACAATTATTTTCAGTAAATAACTGATTAATCTTTATGGACGACGCGTTCAGCTGGCACTTCTTCAGCCGGAGTTCGGGCTGCGCTGGTGTCTTCATCTTTCATGGCTTTCTTGAAGCCCTTGATTGCGGAGCCCAGATCGCCACCCAGAGAGCGTAACTTGTTGGTGCCAAAAAGCAGTACGATAAGCGCACCGATGATCAGCAGTTTGGCAATACTGATACCTTCCATATTTAACCTTTCAACTTCAGCGAATAACGGTAACTGTTATTTACGCGCAGTTTGCGTGCTGCCACAACTGCAATCTGTAACAGAGTAAGATCGGAGCGGCGATCTTATCAGATAAAACGGCTGAGGAAAGCCTGAGTACGCGGATGCTGCGGATTAGCAATCACCTGTTCCGGCGTCCCCTGCTCCACCACTACGCCGCCATCCATAAACACCACCCGGTCGGCCGCCTCACGGGCGAAGCTGATCTCATGGGTTACCACAATCATCGTCAGTCCCTGATCGGCCAGGGTTCGCATGGTCGCCAGCACTTCACCCACCAGTTCAGGGTCCAGCGCCGAAGTAGGCTCATCAAACAACATCAACTGCGGCTTAATGGCTAAGGCGCGCGCAATCGCCACGCGCTGTTGCTGGCCGCCCGACAGATGACGCGGCCAGGCATCCGCCTTATCGCTCAATCCCACCGTTGCCAGCAGTGACCGGGCATGCGCCAGCGCCTGCTGACGCGGAAATTTATGCACGCCGATAGGTGCCTCAATAATATTTTGCAGTACCGTCATGTGGGGATAAAGGTTGAACTGCTGAAACACCATGCCAATCTTCTGGCGCTGACGGGCGATCTGACGTGAGGACAGGCGATGCAGCAGGTTGCGTTTCAGCACGTAGCCGATCTGCTGATCGCCGACCCGTATCGATCCGCCATTCATCTCTTCGAGATGGTTGATGCAGCGCAGAAAGGTCGATTTACCCGAGCCTGAAGGTCCGAGGATCACCACCACCTCACCGGGCCAGACATCAAGATCGATCCCTTTCAACACCTGATTGTCGCCATAACGCTTCTGCACGTTACGGGCGCAGACTAACGGCTCAGCCTGGCTCATTGTTCCTCCTTCTGTTGCTGTGCGGTGGCCGCCAGCGCGCCTGGGCGCTTCGCTACGCTGGTCACCCGTCGGGTGCCACGCGCGTAATAGCGCTCAATGGCGGACTGACCCAGGTTGAGGATCGAGGTAATCAGCAGATACCAGATTACCGCGACCATCAGCATTGGAATAATTTCAAAAGTGCGGTTGTAGATCGCCTGCACCGAATAGAGCAGATCGCCCATAGCAATCACGCTCACCAGCGACGTCGCCTTGATCATGCTGATCAGCTGATTACCGGTGGGCGGGATAATCGAACGCATCGCCTGCGGAATAATGATCCGCCGCAGGGCCCGCGCCCGGCTCATACCAAACGCCTGGGTGGTTTCAACCTGACCATTATCCACTGACAGCAGTCCGGCGCGGATAATTTCAGCCATATAGGCCGCTTCGTTAAGCGCCAGCCCGGCGATGGCGGCGGTCAGTGGGGTGATCAGATCGTTGGTGTTCCAGCGCGCCAGCGTGATGTCGGTCCACGGTAACGTCAGGGATAACGCAGGAAACAGGGTCGAGAGGTTGTACCAGAAAATCAGCTGCACCAGCAGCGGCGTTCCGCGAAAGAACCAGATATAGAGCCCGGCAATGCCGCGCAACAGTCGGTTGTCCGACAGCCGCCAGACGCCTAACAGCAGCCCCAGCAGCGTACCCAGCACCATCGAAACCAGCGTCAGCCCCAGCGTAACCTGTAGCCCTTTCAGCACCGAGCCTTCGGTGAACCACTTCAGCACCACCTGCCATTCAAAATTGGGGTTGGTCATCACCAGCCACAGCAGGTTAGAGCCAACCACCAGCACCACAATCCAGCTGACCCAGCGTCCATAGGCCGGCGCGCTGCGGGCGAAAGCCACGTCGCGCAACTGTGCCTCATCACGCTGCTGTTCCCTGATCGGCGAATCGTGGCGGCTCAGGCTCATTTAGCCTCCGGTTTTGCCAGGTTCAGCCCTGGCGCAGCGGTCATGTTGTCCTCCAGCTGCCATTTTTTCATGATGGCGGCATAGGTCCCGTTCTGATAGAGCACCTTGTAAGCATCAAGAACCACGCCGCCTAACGGCGATCCTTTCGGCACCACGGTGCCCTGGAAAATGTCACCGAAGCCGTTCTTATGTCCTTTGCCCGCCAGCTCGAGCTGGCCTTTGGCCTGATTGACAAACCAGGTCAGCGGCGCCTGGGAGGAGAAAAAAGCATCCGAGCGTTTCGAGCGCACCGCGAGGATCGACGAAGGCTGATCGGTAAAGGCCTGCACCGTGACTGCCGGTTTGCCGGCGGCGGTACAGCGCGCCGATTGTTGACGGATTACCTGTTCCGCAGAGCCTGCTGCCATCACCGCGATCCGTTTGCCACAGGTATCATCAAGCTGGTTGATCTGCGCCGGGTTGCCCTTCTGGACGCCAAACACCACGAATTCCTGCACAAAATCGATGAAGTCCACCTTCTGCTGACGATCCGGATAGTCGCCAATCGGGCCAATCGCCAGCTGATAGCGGCCAGCGTTAATGCCGGTCAGCACGCCGGACAGGCCACTCACCGTGGCGTGATCGATCTTCACGCCCAGCAGCTGCGACAGTGCAGTAGTGAGATCCGCCGAGGCACCCTCCATCGAATGCGGGCCATTGACGATCTCATACGGCGGGAAAGATCCATTGTTGACCGAAATCATCCGGCCCGCTTTTTTGATCTGATCCGGCAGGCGGTCATGTAAAGCCTGATCGACCGTCTGGGTCGGTAGGGTGTCAGCAGCCTGCGCCAGGCTGGCGGTCAGGCTCAGCGCCAGCGTTAAGGCGGTTACGCGGTTAATCATGGTTCGTCCTCCAGGGTCAGGGGTGTCAGTTCAGCTCGGGACGGGCGAAACGACGATTCTCCAGCACCGGCAGCACGCGGCGGGCGTAGGCGATGCGGTCAGGATCAATATCGGCAAACATCAGCGTCGGCGATTCTGCCGCATTAGCGATCACCACGCCCAGCGGATCGACCACCAGACTGTTGCCGATATTGCGCGGACCACATTCCCCGACAGCCACCACGTAGCAGGTATTTTCCAGCGCCCGGGCGCGGTTCAGCAGTTCCCAGTGCATCTCTTTCAGCGGTCCTTTTACCCACGCGGCAGGCAGCACCAGCAGGTCTGCACCATCCAGCACCAGCCGGCGCGCCAGCTCCGGGAAGCGCACGTCATAACAGGTCATCAGACCGACTTTTAACCCCGCCACCTCGACCAGCGGCGGAATGACATGGCCCGGATTCACCCGCTGCGACTCCTGCATGGCGAAGGCATCGTAGAGATGCAGTTTTTCATAGGCCGCAATGATTTTGCCGTTGCGAATAGCGATCAACACGTTGAGGGCTTTTTGCTCTGCGGCGGGAACATGCACGCTCATCATGGTGGTGAGGGCGTTATGCTGGCTGGCCGCCAGCAGCTGGCTGACAAACGGGCCGTCCAGCGGTTGCGCCGCCTTTAACACTAAATCGGGATCGGTAATATCACGCGCCAGTACCCCTTCCGGCAGCACCAGCAGATCGGCACCGCCCGCAGCGGCCCGCTGCATTAACGTCAGGCAGAGGGTGGCGTTCTCCTGCCATTCACGGCTGACGGCAAATTGTCCCATCGCAACTTTCATCATTTCTCTCCTCCTGCCAGCGGAAATATCGCTTCCGGCGTCAGTAATCTGTGGGTTAATCCCTGCTGGAACAGTTCACGGCCAAAATCCGCAATCATCTTTCTATTAGCGGCAAAACCATTCTCATTCCAGCTGGCCGGTAATTCCTGCGCGGTCCGTCGCAAATCGTCCAGCAGCCACGGCGTGGTGTCGGCATATTTTTCTCTTTTCTGCATCCACAAAGCATAGGAGCGATCGATCACCTCACTGAGTGCGGCAGGCAGCCACGGATGCTGCGCCGCCAGCGCCGGTTTCATCGCCAGAATATGAATGCCGGGCACATAGCCGACGCGGTTGAAGTAGGCCCGCTCAGCCTGATAGAAGTCAGGCTGGAGCTGACGCAGACCGGACGCCGGCAGAAAAAAGCCTTCCGGCATAAACGGGGTAAACACCGCATCCAGCTCACCCGCTTTCAGCAGCTCAATCAGGGGGCGCTCGCCTGGCGCAGGCTCAATCCGGCCCGGTCGGCCAAACCCCGCCAGCCGGTCGACAATCGGATGATCGGCTGTCAGCCGCCCGGCAAACCAGCGGACGTCATCAATCCCGACTCCCGCTTCGCGCAGCACCGTACGCGTCCAGGTATTGCCCGAATCCTGCCAGCCGGTAACACCGATTCTTTTGCCCTTCAGCTCTGCAGGCGTCGTGATGGGACTCTCCGCCGTGGTAATGATGCAGCGCTGACGAAAACCGCGCATCAGGAAGTGCGGTAAGCCCAGCAGTGACGCATCGTCTCTGGCCCGCGCCTGGGCGTAACGGCTGAATGACACTTCGCCGGCGTCATAATCGGGGCTGCTGGCAAGGTCATTAACCAGCGTTCCGACCCGATCGATCTGCAGATCAAAGTCGTCCGGTGTGATATCGCCCAGCGCCAGGGGCGTAAAGTAGTCCCAGTCGCGCACTGCCAGTCTGATACTCAGCCTTGCCATGATCTCTCCGTTTACGCCGTGCCGCGAGGCCGGGCGGGTTAATGCATCAAATAGTGCTTGAATTTGATACTAGATCCGGAATACTGACCTGAACAATCATTAATTTGTTACTGAACAAAGTATTTTCTTATGACGCAAATGGTCGATCTGAACTGGTTTTGTAACCAGATAACTACTCCATCAGTAAAAGGGATTGCTCAGGCGGCATCAGGCCTGATTCGTGACGGGCAGATTGCTGTCGGGATGCAGATGCCGGCGGTACGGGAGATCGCGGAGCGGTTGGGGATCAGTCCGGCAACCGTTTCTGCTGCCTGGTCGCAGCTAAGGAAGCATAAAGTGCTGGCGGGTAAAGGACGCAGCGGTGTCTGGGTCAGCGGCAATAGCGTCATGCCGCGACCGATCCGCTTTGAAAAGATCGGCAATTATGGCGAACACATTCGCGCCGATCTGGCGATGGCCTCCCCCGATCCTGCTTTGTTACCTGAGCTGCAAAACGCACTGCAGGCGGCGTTGCGATCGCCACAGCTGAACAGCTACACCCGTGAAGCCATTTCAGCGCCGCTGCTGCAGGCGATAACGCCGCGCTGGCCTTATCCGGCGGAAGCCTTCCTGGCAACCGACGGCGGCTTCGATGCGATGAATTTGCTGGTGCAGACGCTGGTTTCCCCTGGCGATCGGGTGATCATTGAAGATCCCACCGCCACCCGCCTGCTTGATATGCTGGATAATGTCGGCGCTGAGATTTTGCCGCTGGCCTGTGATGATGAGGGGCCGTTGCCAGAGGTATTAAGCACCCTGCTGACACGCGCGCCGGTGATGCTGATTTATCAGCCGCGCACCCATTCCGCCACCGGACGGACAATCAGTGTGGCGCGGCGTCAGGCGCTGGCACAGGTGCTGGCGAACAGCAGCACGCTGATCGTGGAAGATGATGGCATTGGTGATCTTTCGGCCGCGGAGAGCTGGAGTCTGGGGACGCAGTTTCCCGAGCGTACCCTGCACGTCCGCTCCTTTTCCAAAGCCTACGGACCCGATTTGCGACTAGCGGTATTATCCGCCACGGCGGAGATGGTAAAGCGTATTCAGGCGTGGCGAAACTTTGGCGTTAGCTGGACCAGCCGTATTTTGCAGGATGCGGTAGCGTGGTTGCTGGAGGATGAGGTGACCCAGCAGCAGATAGCCACGGCACGACAGGTTTACCATCAGCGTCGCGAGCAACTGCGGCAGGCGCTGGCGCAGCGTGGACTGATGCTGCCGCCACAGGATGGACTGAGTCTCTATATTCCGGTGGCCTCAGAGCAATTTGCCATGATTACGCTGGCCGCGCGCGGTATCGCCGTGCTACCCGGTGAGCGTTGCCGGCTGGGAGCGACGCAGTTTATCCGGGTCAGTATTGCCAGCCTGAAAGATGAACAGCGTGAGATGATCGCTGAAGCGCTGGTCATCGCGTCCGGCCGTGAAGCTAGCGCGCGGGCAGATCTTTAACGTGGTAGCGCGGCGATTCAACATAACCCTCACGGGCATAAAACTGATTCGCCTTGAGGCGGGATTGATGACAATGCACTTCCATCCGATCGCATCCGCGCTGAGTTGCCAGTGATTCGGCGTGCTGTAACAGCTGCTGGCCGACCCCTTTGCTGCGCTCACCTTCCGCAATGCAGAAGTAGCTGATGCGGGCAAAATCCCCGGCCAGCGCCAGTTGCGGGATAAAGTGCATCGATAAAAAGCCGAGCACCTGATTGCCGAACTCGGCCACCAGCAATGCTTCACTGGGATCGCTGCTCAACTGCGCCAGACGCTGCTCAATGAAATTTTCGGTGCCGCCATAACCTAACTCACTCAGCAGTGCACTGAGCGCAAAACTGTCTTTTAAATCCGCCTGACGTATATTCATCCTGTTTCCTCAGTCGCCCGCTGCCGTCACCTTGTTATATAGCGTTGGACAACAAAAAGCTGCAAGTAAGGTTGTTAGGATTATGTTACGAGGATTTATTGTGAAGCGCCGCGCAGTTTGTGCGGCCAGCACGCCGCTGCAGGGGCTTGTGATGCGGAGGTGTCGCGGATGGCAGCCATAAAAAAACCCGCCATAAGGCGGGTTTTTAGAATTCTGACTGTTAACTTACAGACTGATAACGTTAGCAGCAGATGGGCCTTTCGCGCCGTCGGTGATTTCAAACTCAACGCGCTGACCTTCAGCCAGAGTTTTGAAGCCGTTGCTCTGGATTGCAGAGAAATGTACGAATACATCTTTGCTGCCATCTTCAGGAGTAATGAAACCGAATCCTTTAGATTCATTAAACCACTTAACGTTACCTTTGATCTTAGACATCTATATTACCTTTACATGAAAAATGGACACTAAACTGTGTCGCCATCTAGTACAGCAATTGCGGAGGGATTTGTCCAGTGCGATTTGATGAAAAAGTGATAAATTTCGACTTTCTGCTTACCCATCACACTTTCCTACTTTTTACCTTGCCAAAAAAACCCTTTTTGTTGCAGGGGAATAGTCATCAAGCCGGCGGTAACCTGCTGGAAACTGGATGATTTTCCGCTCAGTGATCCAGGTTGAGTTCAGGCTTAGCTCAGGTTAAGCATTAAAATCCATTTTGCTGATAAGCAGACCATCCGGCGATAAACATCGCATTGTCGCCGCCATTTCAGCCGATGACATCGCTGCCGGTCAGGCCGTTTTTGTCATTTTTATCCGCTTTTCAGCCCATTTTCCTCTTACGGCCCGACTGCGGCAGCAATCACCTGCCAGAAATGCGACTTAAGCGCTGGCGTCACTGTCAGTTAAATCTGCTTTTTACCTGTTCCAGATCAGGCTGTGGTGCCGCAGGAGACCCCACAGACCGCCTGCCTGCTCATATTTCAGGCTAAAGATTAAAAACATTGATTCAAATCAAAGAAATGCCTTTCTGCTATTCAATACGCATTTGGCAACAAACAATAGCGGTCATAAGACACTATTTTTTTCTGCACCCGGCAGGATAATATTGGCAGGGAATAAATAAGGAATGTTTACCTGTCGGATTGATCAGCGGCTAAATCCAGCTTTGTGACTAACAGGGAGAAGAGCATCAGGATGGTAATGAAAATTCGTTGTAACCAATGCGGAAGTGCCCGGTTTATTTTTACTGAACGCGATGGTGAAGCTTTCACTTTCCACGGTGCCTGTTGTGCACACTGTAAGAAGCGACTGGAGGCGAAAGATCTGCTGCCTGAAACGCCGATGGACCCGATCGCCCATTGCCTGATTGATCAGCATAAAAATGCCTCGGGCACCTGAGTAAGGTGCCCGCTGAAGCTGAAACCGAAAAGCGCGATCAGAAAATCAGTTTGAAGACCCCTGTCAGGGTGAGCAGACCCACGATAAAAATGATGGCAATAATCCACAGAATAATTTTCATTTCCTTCTCCCTCACCAATAAAAAACCTTTCCCGTAAACAGTATAGCCAAAAAAATGACCTTTGCCGCTTCCCTTGCCCGGCCTTCATTCTGACGGCGGCTTATCGCTGCTTTAATCGAAATTCTGCGGAGCGGATCGCAACGCGAAATTTTTGCGGCGGCTGTTTTTCGATTTGCAGATAAATCCTGGCTAAAATTTAACCGGCAAGGCAGGCCTCTTTGGTTATCACCTGAATATGCTTAGCAAGGAGATCTTATGACCACCATTAATACCAGCATGGGCCGCTACAGCCTAAAGGCAAAAAACAGCGGCGATCACATCAAAGGCTCTTTCGCCATCAATGATGAAGGCGGCACTCAACTCACGATGCAGGAGTTTGAGGAGCATTACCTTGATGATGTGGTGAACAACGTGATTTATCCGGTCACTGGCGGCAACCGCGAGATTGCGCGTGCGCTGCGGGAACAAATGATTAAAGCCGGTTTTGAACAGCCACATTAAGCTGTTCTGCCGCATTCTGAGAGAAATTCCGGGCCGCACACTGCGGCCCTTTTCCGGCTTAAAAACTGACTTGCCGTTGTCCCTTTTTCGCCGCAGGATGACCTATCCCACTGAAAAGGAGTACAACGTGAGCACCCTACTTCACATTAATGCCACGCGCCTGCATCAGTTCACCGAAGCGATCTGGCTTGCTGCCGGTAGTCAGCAGGAAGAGGCGCGTCTGGTGGCCGATCATCTGGTGGCCGCCAACCTGGCCGGACACGATTCGCACGGCGTCGGCATGATCCCCAGCTACATGGCGTCACTGAAACAGGGACATCTGCAACTCAATCAGCGTCCCACGCTGGATAAAGACAACGGTGCGGTGCTGACGCTGAATGCCCATCAGGGCTTTGGTCAAGTCGCCGCCTGGGAAGCGATGAAGCTCGGTATCGAACGGGCGGAGAAACTGGGCATCGCCGCAGTCGGTCTGCACCATTCGCACCACATCGGCCGTATCGGTCACTGGGCCGAGCAATGCGCGGCGGCGGGTTTCGTCTCCTTCCATTTCGTTAACGTGATGGGCGACCCGATGGTCGCGCCATTCGGCGGCAGCGATCGGCGCTTTGGCACCAATCCATTCTGCGCCATTTTCCCGCGCCCGCATGCCCGGCCACTGCTGCTCGATTTCGCCACCAGCGGCATTGCCTATGGCAAAACCCGGGTGGCATGGAACAAGGGTGTCGAAGTCGCACCGGGTTACCTGATCGATGCGCAGGGTCAGCCGACGACCGACCCGGGCGTGATGCACCAGTCACCGCATGGTTCGCTGCTGCCCTTTGGTCTGCACAAGGGCTATGCGCTGGCGACGCTGTGTGAAATTCTCGGCGGAGCGTTGTCGGGTGGACGCACCACGCATCAGGCCACCTTGCAGAGCGGCAATGACGCCATTTTTAACTGCATGACCACCATTATCCTCAATCCGGCGGCGTTTGATGCGCCCGCGATGCAGGATGAGGCGGAAGCTTTTCTTGACTGGGTTAAAGCGTCGCCACCCAGTGGTGATGCGCCGATTCAGGTACCGGGTGAATGGGAAGAGGCCAATCGTATTGCCCGCGATCGTGAGGGCATTCCGCTGGATAGCACCAGCTGGCAGCAGATCTGTCAGGCAGCAACAGAGGCGGGGATGTCGGCGGAGGAACTGGCGGCTTTCCGCGCGCTGGCGGTGTAACGCAGGCGGGAACAGCACGCCGCTGGCAGATTGTCTGCCAGCGGCTGCGGGTTAAATCACCATCGACAGCAGTAAGCAGCCAATCAGGCCGCAGACGGAAATGATGGTTTCCAGCGCTGACCACGACCGAATGGTTTCACCGATCGTCAGGTTGAAATACTCCTTAAACAGCCAGAAGCCAGGATCGTTGACGTGAGAGAAAATCACGCTGCCTGAACCAACCGCAATCACCATCAGTTCCGGGCTGGCACCGCTGGTGACAATCAGCGGCGCAACAATACCACCGGCGGTGATCGCCGCAACCGTTGCCGACCCCAGCGCAATGCGCAGTACTGCCGCAATCGACCACGCCATAAAGATCGGCGAGAGCTGGGTAGAGTGCATCATGTTAGCGATATATTTATCCACGCCGCTGTCGACCAGCACCTGCTTAAAGGCACCGCCACCACCGATAATTAACAGCATCATGGCGATGATTTTGATCGAATCGCTCAGGGTCTCCATCACCTGATCCATGCTGCGGCCGCGGTTCAGACCGAAAGTGAAGATCGCAATCAGTACCGCAATCAGCGTAGCCATCACCGGATCGCCGAAGAACTCGGCGTAAGGCAGCAGCACATGGCCTTTCGGCAACAGCATCTCGGCCACCGCACGCAACGCCATCAGCACCACCGGAACCAGTGAGGTCCAGACGCTGACGCCAAAGCCCGGCATCTCTGCTTCGGTAAAGGTTTTCGGGTTGTAAAGCCCCTGCGGGATCGGTTTATCAATGCCTTTCAGGAAGCGGGCATAGACCGGACCGGCCAGAATTACGGTAGGAATGCCGAGCAGCGTACCGAACAGCAGCGTTTTTCCCATATCCGCATTGAACAGCGTGGCAATGGCGGTCGGACCCGGATGCGGCGGTAAAAAGCCGTGCGTCACCGAGAGCGCGGCGGCCATCGGTACCCCGACGTAGAGCAGCGGGACGCGCGCCGATGCGGCCACGCTGAACACCAGCGGCAGCATCAGTACAAAGCCCACTTCATAGAACAGCGCAAAGCCGACGATAAAGCCGGTCAGCACCAGCGCCCACTGAATATGCTTTGTGCCAAACTTTTCGATTAAGGTGGTGGCAATCCGCTGCGCGCCCCCGCAATCGGCCAGCATCTTACCGAGCATGGCACCAAAGCCCATGATCAGCGCCAGGCTGCCGAGCGTGCCGCCCACACCGGTTTTAATCGAGGTAATCACTTTATTGACCGGCATGCCCTGCATCACACCGACCGCCAGCGCCACCAGAATGAGCGCGATAAATCCATTAAGCTTAAAGCGAATCATCAGCAGCAGCAGTAACGCGACGCCGATCGCCACATAGAGTAATGGCATAGGTTTTCTCCACCTTGCGCACTGAACGGCGTTCAGTGCCGGTTTGTTATCATCATCCCCTGAGGGCTACAAAACAGTGCGCTTGTAAGAGTTTTTAACATCCCGACAACCGCTGTTACCGATAACATGTTAAGGGTAACATCCGCAGGAAAGCACCACCCCGCCGCCAGTGAATTTCTGTTTTGCGAAGGTGATCAACTTTTTGCCGCGGCGTTATCAGAAAGTTTGCCAGCGCTGGCGGCGCGCTTTTCGTTACACTCTGATTTTAGCGAAAATGTAAAAGGATGCGCTGGTGAGTGAGAATCTGAGTGAGCTGTACAGTAATCAACGAACCCTGTTCGGACGCGGCAGTCTTGATAAGCTGGTGCCGCTGCTGGCTGCGCAGTCTCAGCCTACCCTGCTGTTTTGTGGACAATCGTTTTTACAGAGCGCGGCCTATGACCGCCTGAAAGCGGAGCTTAACCGTCAGATTATTGGCTATGAGATTGTCAGCCATGAAGCTTCGCCTGCTGACATTGACGGCTGGGTCGCGCGCTGGCGCGGCCATGTGGACCGGGTGGTGGCGATTGGCGGCGGCAGCGTACTGGATGCGGCCAAAGCTTTCAGTGCCATGATGCAACATCCGCTGCCGACCGCGCGTTATCTGGAAAAAGTCGGCGACACGCCGGTCCAGCCGGTGACGCTGCCGCTGATCGCCATCCCGACCACCGCCGGTACCGGCAGTGAAGTAACGCAAAATGCGGTGGTCACCGACCAGCACGATATCCAGGTGAAAGCCTCACTGCGCCATGCGGTGTTTGTGCCGCAGGTGGCAATTCTCGACCCGGACCTGCTGAAGGGGGCACCCGACCCGGTACTGGCGACCTGTGGCATTGATGCCTTTACCCATCTGTTTGAAGCCTGGCTCTCCAGCAAGGGCAATCTGTTTACCCGCCAGCTGGCGCTGACCGGCTTACGCCAGTTTGTTCAGGCCTGGCCCAACCTCAACCGACAGGATGCCGACGGCGACCGGGCGCGTGAAGCGATGATGATGGCGTCATGGTTGGGCGGCGTCAGTCTCAGCAGCGCCGGACTGGGAGTGATCCACGGTATTGCCGGCGAGCTGGGAGCAATAAAACCGTTTCACCATGGCGAAGTGTGCGGACGCCTGCTGTTTCCGTTCCTCGACCAGCTGGCTGACAGCACACATCCGCAGCAGCGTGCGTTGATGGATGAGCTGCATCCGCAGCTTTTCAGCGAACCGACCGATTCACCGGCCAGCTACCTCAAGCAGTGGCTGCAGCAGCAGGCGATTACCCCGTTCTGGCGCGGTGGGCCCAGCCTGACCGCCGACGAGGTGGAGTGGATCCTGGCTCGTGCTAACAGCAAAAATTCGCTGGTGAACTACAGTCGCGAACAGATGCACGCCATGCTTACACAGGCGTGGCCCCTGACCCACTGATCCACGCGACGTAGCTGGCCTTGCCCGGCCGCGCCGGGCATATCCGACCGCGCCGGGTCGCGACCTTAATCCGCCGGAGCGGCGAACGGTCCCTCGCCTGCCAGCATCTGCTCAATCACCTGCAGTACCCCCTGCTGATTATTGGTCGGGGCCAGATAGCGGGCAGCCTGCTTTACCCGCTCCGGCGCATTGCCCATGGCAAAGCTGAAGCCTGACTGTTTCAGCATCTCCAGATCGTTACCGCCATCGCCAAACGCCAGCACCTGGTGGTGGCCGATGCCCCAACGCTGTGCCAGTAAGTCCAGGCCATGAGCTTTATGGTTGCCCGGCACAATCAGATCAACAGAACCATGTCCGCTGGAGGTCGCTGCGACTTTGCCCTGATGCAGCCGTTCGATATCGGCCATCAGCGGTTCGATGTAGTCATCCGACAGATTAAGCGCGAACTTAAACAGCCGGTCATCCTGGGTCTCCTCCAGGCTGCGAATCGGCCTGAGCCGGTGACAGTAGTGCCGCATCTTAACCAGCCACGTCTCTTCCATGCCCTCAAAGTAATAAGCGCTGTTACGCCCACACAACAGATAACGCAGGCCGGGATAGTGACCGTTTTGCAGCGTGTCGATCACCGCCCCGACATCGTGACGGTCAAAAGCGCCGCAAAACAGCTCTTCATCCCGATCGATAATCCACGCGCCGTTCTCCGCCACAAAGGCGATGTCGCTGGCGATCTGCGGGAAGAAGGATTTGAGCTGGTAATACTGGTTGCCGCTGGCAACGACAAATTTAATCTCACGGGCGGTGAGCTGCTGATAGCAGTCGAGAAAGCGGGATCGATTGTACTGCTTCTGGTCATCCAGAAAGGTGCCATCCATATCTACCGCAACCATCTTAACCGTCGTCATCATGACTCCTTACATGCCGGGGTTCTGTGAGTGGACTGTCAGGATAGCCGCTGACGCGGCAAAACGGAAAGTGTAACGGAAGGCCAGGGCCAACCGCTGGACGCCCTTCCCTGGGCGAAGTGGGGTGCAGCATGTTCGATGGGCGGGTGTCGTTGCGTGACTTTTGCTACGCGCTTTTCGTTACGTAATTAGTTCAGCGCGCTGCTCAGAATCAGCGAGGTAATCACGCCCGTGGCAGCAGCGATCAGCACATAGTTGCCGTCGATGTAGGCCCAGTGTTCGCCACGCGGCGGTTCACGTAAACCCCGGTCATGCCAGTCGTTGATGCGGTAACGATCGCCACGATATTCTGCCGGAATCGGATGACCGCGACGGAAATCGTGGCCGTTCCAGGCGAAATGATCGCGATCGGCACGCGGGCCATCGTTATGCCGGCCATTATTGCCGCGGTTGTCGTGTCCTTTATCGCGGTCGTGTCCCTTGTCGCGGTCGTGGCCGCGATTGTCAGCGTGCGATTGATCGCCTTGCTGCCATCGCTGACCGTGCCCGTCGCCCGGACCATCCGCCAGTGCGGTGTGAGAAAAAAGCGTGCTGCATGCAAAAAGTGAAGCGATAACGGTTAAGGTTGTTTTTTTCATGGTACTGCCTCCGAAGATAACGGTTATTCAGGCACCGTTGAGCATCATAGTGGCAATAATCTGGCGGGTCAGCATCAGTAAAAGTCTTAAAAACCGGTAACTTACACACTATTACGCTTGCTTAGCGCTTTCTTAACACTGGCCCGATTTCTGTCCATATTCTGGCCCTGAGCTGGCTAACGCTGTATTAACTGGCAAACAGCGGATATCCGGCGCGGCTCGGGCTTCCTTGAGAATATTCTTAATTCATCGCCCGGTGACAAATTGGATCGTTATTTAACGCGCGCGATCAAACTGAAGCGGGAATCAGGCCAGCTGGCTAACGCCATATATAAAAAAAACCGATCGAAAGCGATCGGTAATTAACACGCCACACCAGCAGATGAGGTGAAACCCTTAATAAAATCAAGCAATAACCAGAGCACGCAACACCACATCACCAGTGCTGCCCGTCAAACATAGCATTGTCTGGCTATTTTTATCGTGATGATAAATCCTGTTTTGCAGAATATTATTTACATTCCTCGCCACTTCTTAAATTAATCTTTCGGCAGGCGAAAAAGTCAGGAATAAGGACAAACGTCTGGCAGAGAGGATGGTGGAAATAGATCGCAATGCTGACCGGTTCAGGCCCACTGATAAGCAGGGCACTCACCGGTGCCCTGCAGCGTGCAGCGTCAGGGAGTACTCAGCACGATCGGCGCGTCGGGTAAGCGGGTAAAGTGGCTCACGATATGATGATAATCCGCGGTCGGATCGAGATCGCTGAAGGTCTGCGGATAGAGATCTTTCGCCAGGATCTCCATGCCAATAATGTTATACGGATGGTTATAGAAATGATGATACACACCGTAAACCCGCTGTTGTTTCACCGGGGCGATCTGCGCCAGCCCGGTACGGGACAGCAACCGGCTGAAGGTGGCGTTAATCTCTGGCTGGCTGGCCGCGTAACCAAACGGCAGTACGTTGCTGTTGGGCCGTTTTGAGCCGGTCATGATGTAGACATCCGGCTTCATGGCGATGATTTTTTCCAGTGAGACGAAACCGGAACTGCCTGGCAGCAGCGCTGAGCCGATATTTTTGCCGCCCACCGCTTCCACCAGTGCACCCCAGCCGTTATGACCGTGAGTGAAGCAACAGTTATCGCTGTTACCGGCTATCGGCTCGATAAACACCGTCGGCTTGTGCTGCACCTGCGCCACGCCCTGCTGAATCCGCTGCCAGCGCTGCTGATAAAAATCGGTATAGGCTTTGGCCTCGGCTTCGCGGTTCAGCACTTTACCGAGCAGGGTGATGCCCGGCACCGTGTTCTGCTTCGGCTGCAGCTCATCGTCGAGGAACAGCACCGGAATATGCAGATTTTTTAACGTTGCCAGCACGCCCGATTGGGTCAGCGCCGGTTTAGCACGCAGCTGAGCAATCATCAGATCGGGCTGTTTCGCCAGCACGCTCTCCAGATCAACCTGCCCCTGATCGTTAAAGCCCATGTCAACGATGGAAGAAGCCTGCGGCCAGCGCTGCTTCAGCAGATCCCAGGTCTGGGTATCCTGCTTTTTGGGCAGGTTATTCCACGCCACCACCCGCTGGAACGGATTTTGTCGGTCCAGCAAGGCCAGCGCCAGAATGTCGCGTCCATCCTGCAAAATCACATGCTGCGGCTCTTTTTGCAGCGTAATGGTTTGCCCATCAAGATCGGTCACCGTGACCGGATACGTAGTGGCCGCGCAGGCGGTTGACAACAAAATTGTGGTGGCAGCAAGCAGCCTGGTTTTCATTTTTCAGCACCCGGTTAAGGAATAATAATTATTCGCGTTAACTCTAACATGCTAATAAGTAACAAAAGTAAACCATTGCTGAATAGATACGTCAGCCCGGAGGCCGCTGAGCATGCAGAAGCGCGGTGAGAAGATATTGATTAGCGCCTGCCTGATGGGCTTTCGGGTGCGCTACAACGGCAGTGACAAAAAGCAGGTGCTGGCCGCGCTGACGCAGTGGCAGCGCGAGCAGCGGCTGGTGCTGCACTGCCCTGAGCTTGCTGCCGGTTTACCCACTCCGCGCCTGCCGGCTGAGATTGTCGGCGGCAGCGGTGCCGATGTGCTGGCGGGACGGGCCAGGGTAGTGGAATCAGACGGACGGGATATGACGCAGACTTATCTGCTCGCCGCGTGGCTGGCACTCGAGACCGCGCAGCAGCAAGGATGCCGCTTTGCCCTGCTCAGCGATGGCAGCCCGACCTGTGGCAGTCAGGCCATATACGACGGCAGCTTCAGCGGCCAGCGTCAACCCGGTGCGGGTGTCGCCGCCGCCCTGTTACGCCAGCACAACATTGCGGTGTACGCTGAACAGCAGGCGGGCGAACTGCTGGCCCACCTCAACCGGATTGCGCCGCGGCTACCCGGTTAAACCGCTCAGTGCGCCAGTGAGTAGAAGATGGCAGAGATGGCGATCAGGCCGGTCAGCACTATAAACAGGTTACTGATTTTGCCACTGTACTGACGCATCGCCGGGACTTTCTGAATCGCGTACATCGGCATCAGGAACAGGATCATCGCAATCACCGGGCCACCGAGCGTCTCAATCATCCCGAGAATATTGGGATCGAGGGTCGCCACCAGCCAGGTAGTCAGCAACATAAACAGTGAGGTCAGGCGGTTCAGCCGGGCGGGCGCGATCTGTTTGCCGCGGCTGCGCAGCGCCTTATTTACCATGCCGTTAAAGCCTTCACGCGCGCCAAGATAGTGCCCGAGAAACGATTTGGTGATCGCCACAATCGCAATTATCGGGCCAAGCCAGGCGATGACCGGCACCTGAAAGTGGTTAGCCAGATAGGAAAGAATGGTGATGTTCTGCGCCTTGGCCGCGTGCAGGTCGGCGGGCGACAGGCTCAGCACGCAGCTGAAGACAAAAAACATCACCGTCACCACCATCAGCAGATGGGCACAGGCCAGAATGCGGGAACACTTTTTCTCTGCCGCCTCGCCATACTCTTCACGCTTCGCCACGGCAAACGACGAGATGATCGGCGAGTGATTGAAGGAGAAGACCATCACCGGGATCGCCAGCCACAGCGTCATCCATAAACCGTTGCCGCCAGGCGCAGCGCTGCTCAGCGTGGTCAGCGCGGCGCCGTGCCAGTGCGGGATCAGATAGCAGGCCATCAGCATCAATACCGCCACAAACGGATAAACCAGCACGCTCATCGCTTTGACGATCATCTGCTCACCAAAACGCACAATCATCATCAGGCCGACAATCAGCAACAGCGACAGCAGGATGCGCGGTGGCGGCACCAGTCCCAGCTGATTGACCATCAGGCTCTCAACCGTGTTGGTAATGGCAACGCTGTACATCAGCAGAATCGGGTAGATGGCAAAGAAGTAGAGCAGCGTAATCAGCTTACCGGCGCCGGTGCCAAAATGCTCTTCGACCACGTCGGTGATGTCGCCCGCCGGATTTTTTCCGGAGAGCACAAAGCGCGTCAGGGCGCGGTGCGCAAAGAAGGTCAGCGGAAAAGCCAGTATCGCCATAATGATCAGCGGGATCAGTCCACCCACGCCGGCATTAATCGGCAGAAACAGTACGCCGGCACCAATCGCGGTGCCGTATAAGCCCAGCATCCATAGGGTATCGGTTTTACGCCATGCCGTATCGACGTCACTTTCAAGCGCGCCCAGCGTGCCTGTTTGCGTGGTTTTCATCTGCCCTTCCCGTTTAAAAGCCGCCAGTCATCTGACTGCCAGAGCAGAAAGCGCCAGCTTGCCGCGTCCGCTCCGGGCCAGACATCACTGCGTCAGCTTGTTTGCCAGGATGGCTTCCTGACCCGCTGACGCACAGGTAATCGATTGCGTGCGCCTCTTTTTACACTACCTGACGATAAAAGTTCAAGTTATGCGGATTAATGCGCATAAATCGCTGAAAAAACCGTCAGGTTGTGCGCCACGTCACTGCCCGATAATGCCACTTTTACGCCGCTTTTACCGCACTGACGTCGCCGGGCGGCGCGATGAGTGAGCCTGCCGGGCTACGCTTTGGCTATGCTTGAGGCATCGGCTGACACACGACACAGGAGAACAGAATGAAAATTGCCTGCCTTGGATGGGGATCGCTGATTTGGAAATCGGGTGCGTTGCCGGTGGCCAGCCCCTGGCATTGTGATGGCCCGCGGGTGCCGATTGAATTTGTCCGCATCAGTGAAGGCGGTGAACTGGCAACGGCCATCTGCCTCAATGCCACACCGGTACCGGTGTTGTGGGCCTGGCTGAATACCGCCTCACTGGAGACCGCCTGTCGCGCGCTGCGTGAGCGGGAAGGCATTCCGGACAGCCGGGAGGATGGGCTGGGCATTCTGACGGTCACCGACACGTCGGCGGGACCGCTGGCGGACTGGGCGCGTGCCAGAGGCATTGAAGGCCTGATCTGGACCGCATTACCCGCCTGCATGGCGGGCGTAGAAGGCCGTATTCCTGCCCTTGATGAGGCAGTGGCATACCTGCAGCGGCTGGAGGGTGACACGCGTGAACATGCGCGTCGCTACATTGAACAGGTGCCGGCCCAAATCGACACCGCTTACCGACGGGCATTTGCCGCCCTGCCCGGCTGGCAGCGCATCATCCCGGACTGATCGGCCATCTCGCGGCGCAATCTGTCACCTTATCAACCAGGCTGGACCGTTTCATCTGACCCTGCCGCTCTGCTTACTGCCTGCAGGCTGGCTACACTTCAGGCAGGTTTCGGTTTCAGGTTTCCTGAATCTCTCCGCTTTGTCGCCGCGTGCCAGCACGTGGCCACAGTCCACTAATCCGCAGGAGTGCAACAGATGAAAGCATTAACCTATCACGGTCCGCATAAAGTCAGCGTTGATAACGTGCCCGATCCGGGACTTGAAGCCGCCGATGACATCATTTTGCGCGTCACCGCCACCGCCATTTGTGGCTCCGACCTGCACCTCTATCGCGGCAAGATCCCCGGTACCGGCCATGGCGATATTTTCGGTCATGAGTTTATGGGTGAAGTGGTGGAAACAGGCAGCGCCGTCACGGCCGTCGCCAAAGGCGATCGGGTGGTGATCCCGTTTGTTATCGCCTGTGGCGACTGTTTCTTCTGCCATCTGCATCAGTACGCTGCCTGCGAAACCACCAACAGCGGTCGGGGCGCCATTCTCAATCGTAAAAACATCACCCCGCCCGCAGCGCTGTTTGGTTTCAGCAAACTGTATGGCGGCGTGCCGGGCGGACAGGCGGAATATGTCCGGGTGCCGAAAGCCAATACCGGCCCGTTCAAAGTGCCGACACTGTTGTCGGATGAGAAAGTGCTGTTCCTCTCCGATATCCTGCCTACCGCGTGGCAGGCGGTTAAAAATGCCGAAGTTAAACCGGGCTCCAGCGTGGCGATTTTTGGTGCCGGTCCGGTGGGATTACTCAGCGCCGCCTGTGCCCGCCTGGAAGGTGCCGAACAGATCTACATGATCGACCATAACGACTATCGCCTGAACTTTGCCCGCGATCGCTACGGCGTGATTCCGATCAACTTCGATCAGATCAACGACCCGGCCGGCTGGATCATCGAGCACAGCGAAGGCCACCGTGGCGTTGATGCGGTGATTGATGCGGTCGGGTTTGAGGCCAAAGGCAGCCTGACGGAAACCGTGCTCAGCAATCTCAAGCTGGAAGGCAGCAGCGGAAAGGCACTGCGTCAGTGTATTGCGGCGGTGCGTCGTGGCGGGATCGTCAGCGTGCCGGGTGTCTACGCTGGCTTTATTCACGGCTTCCTGTTCGGCGATGCGTTTGATAAAGGACTGACCTTTAAGATGGGCCAGACCCACGTTCACGCCTACCTGCCGGACCTGCTTAAACTGATCGAACAGGGTCACCTTAAGCCGGAAGAGATTGTTACCCATCATCTGCCGCTGGAAGACGCCGCCCGGGGTTATGAGATTTTTGAGAAGCGACAGGAAGAGTGCCGCAAAGTGATTCTGGTGCCCGGCATGACGGCCACCCAGGCCACACTGTAATCTGTACGCCTCGGCGCACCGGCTGCTTTCTCCGCCGGTTGCGCCGGACGCTACATCCGCCACGGCTTGCATTGCAGGCTGACCCGCCGCTCCGGCCGCTCCTGCAGATGTTCATCCGGGGTATCGGCGGTATCCGCCAGGCTCCCCTGCTCCAGTAACCGTGCGCTGTGTGAGTGAGGATGACTCTCGCTCATCAGCTGCTGTGAAAACGCGCCAAACGATAACAGCAAAAACAGTAACGCACTGGCCAGCCTGATGCGCATCGGTGACTCCTGCAGAGGGATGGAGGTCGCTATGCTGCCCGAATCTGTTTGATTTTCTGTCAGTGGCAGGCAAAGTTATGTGGTAACCGGAAACACCTCGCGACCGGTTTAACCGCCGTTCAACCACAGTAGATCCAGCAAAAACGTACCCTCAGCACCTGTTTCGCTGCGGTTCAGATCAGTGGCTGTAGCCCGACAGCGGCTAAATAAAGTCCCAGCCCATAAACCAGATGAGTCACAGCGCTATTCAGCCTGGCTTTGCCAGGCACGGGCGTCTTCGATGCGGCAATCCCCCACCCGAGGGCGGGTTGCATGATGAAAAAGGGAGCCATCAGGCTAAGAAGACCGCTTATCACTGCGCTTAATAGATCGGGATGTTCTGGCCACTGCTGGCCTCGCCATAACAGTGGAATAAAGGCAAAGGCCATTCCTGTGAGGTAGTGGACGGCCCATCCTGTAAAGGTTTCGCCTTTGACTGCAGGCGTATCGTGAATGGTGTGGTGAAAGTAACGTCCTTTACTCATCCACAGTATCCAGCGGCCAACGAGGGCGTAATTAAGGGAAGGTACCGCGAACAGGTAGCGTCGGGCCAGGCTCCAGCCATCCATAATCAGGGTCGCCAGCAGCCCGGTAAGCAGTATCTCAGTCACGTGAATTCTCCTGTGATAATCGTCAGATGGTATGCTGATTCAAAGGATGCAACGTGAAGTGAGGTTTAAGTCAATGATAAAAGAACTCGATATTGCTGATGTCGCCGATCGCAGCGGGCTTGCGCCTTCAGCGCTGCGTTTTTATGAAAAGAAGGGGCTGATCAAATCGATTGGCCGCAAAGGATTACGTCGGCAATACTGCGCCAGCGTGCTTGAAAAACTGGCGCTGATCACACTGGGCCGCAGCGCCGGTTTTACTCTGGATGAGATTGCCAGTCTGTTTGATGCACAGGGTAAACTCTCGCTGGATCGACTCTTGCTCATCGCTAAAGCCGACGAGATCGATAACACGATTCGTCAGTTGAAAAAGGTCCGTGATGGTTTGAGACACGTCGCGCACTGTCCTGCCAGCGATCACCTGCTATGCCCGGAATTTCAGAAAATTGTCCGGCGTATGCAATCCCGGTCAGATCGCACAACGGGTTATCACTCCAATTCACCCGCAGCCCTGACCTGACCTGACCTGACCTGACGCCCGCCGTCAGTGCAGGCGGCGGGTTTTCAGCGCAACCGACCAGCGCTGGCGCTGGCAACGCGGGCAGACCGCTTGCTGCTGACCGGCGATCTGCTGCGTCTGGCCGCAGTGGGTACAGGCATAGAGTCCGCTGTGCGGCACGGTATCGAAATCCTGGCGGTGTTCGGGCGGTAATACGCTTAAACCGGCACGCATCTCATCGTCGTTGTAAAAGTAGATGCTCAGCTGACCATCTACTTCCACCAGCGCCAGCCGGATCTGCCCCAGATGCTCTACCCCACTCTGTCGCAACTCCATGTAGAACTCATCTTCCGAAATGTTCAGATGATCGAGACTCTCCAGCACATACAGCCCCTGTTTGATCAGCGTAATCACATCGCCCTGAATCAGACGTGAAAAGCGCGGGCTGCGCGCAGTCAGCATGGTGGTCAGCCGGTAGAGCGTCAGCAACACCACAAACACCATGATCACCGGCAACACCGGCACATCGTCATAGAAAGTGACATCACCTGAGGCGGACCCGAGCGTCAGAATGACCACCAGTTCGAACAGCGACAGCTGACGCACTCCGCGGCGACCCGAGACTTTCAAAAAGGTGAACACCACCAGATAAGCGATCAGCACCCGCGCTACCACCTCAAACAGAAAAGTGGCGGGTTGATCGTTGAGTAAGAAACGGTGCCAGTCGAATGAGAACATAAGCTGTGAAACATCCTGTCAGTCAAAAGGAGCCGCGATGCCGTGGCCGGTCGGTTAACCGCCTGCCGATCGAGGCCAGTGATAAATTAATCTTGCTGGTGGAAGATGAAAAGGCAAGCGAAGCAGCACCTTCCCCGGCCGCTGAGTCTGCCCGCTTTGCATCTCATGGAAAAGGTTCACAAAGCTTAAAATCGCCCGTTACCGGTGACGTTTCGCTTATCGTCTTACGCTAAATTTCAAAGCTTAAATTTTCCTGATTTATAATGGCTATATTCTGCCGCTGTGCTTTTTCTTTTTACATCAATACATTGCGAAGAACCTCGCCTTACCTATACTTTCCAGTAAGGCTTCCATAACCCTCAGTAACACTACGAGAAGCCAGCAGTTTTCCCGCCGATAGCGCTGCGTGTTGTTACCCGCTATCCCTCACTCGTCGTCAATGCGTCAGGCCCTGCTGCCTGCAACGCTGCGTCGGCTGATTCTGGCAAGGAGCGCCCGCCAGTGCAGAGTGGCCACACCGGCCAGTCTGTTTTACATACTGCCCCCTCACCTGACCCGTTCTGCTACGGCTTGTCAGCGGGATAAGTATTGCTGTTTTACGGGAGATGCCATGACCCCCTTTACCAGTTTCTGGCAGGCCGGCTATGAAGGTGCCGATCACATCAATCCTGCGGGCGTCGCGCTGTCGATGAACGACCTGAACCAGCATCAGGCGCGTGCGGCAGAGGATTATGCCGCGCTGGCACCGTTCGCTATCCGAACCGTGCGCGAAAGCGTCGGCTGGCGACTGTGCGAACGGGATGGCCGCTATGACTTTTCAACCGTCGCCGCCCGGATGCAGGCGGCCCAACAACAGGGCATCCAGCTAAGCTGGACCTTCTGCCATTACGGCTGGCCCGACGACCTGAGCCTGTTTGACCACGACTTTGTCAGCCGTTTCGCCGCCTTTTGCGGCGCGCTGGCGCGCTTTCTGGCTCCCTGGTATCACAGCGCGCCGGTCTATTCGCCGATGAATGAAATCTCTTTTCTCAGCTGGGGTATCTCGGTTGGCGTATTTGCCTGCGCCAGTTGCCCACAACCGGATTGCGCCGATGCCGCTAAACAGCAGCTGGTGCGGGCCACGCTGGCGGCCTGCGATGCGATCTGGCAGGCCGATCCGCGGGCGCGTCTGCTGCATTGCGATCCGCTGATCCATATCGTGCCCGATCCGGCCGATCCCGACAGCGTTCAGACCGCCGCGCTGATGCGTGAAACCCAGTATCAGGCGTGGGACATGCTGAGCGGCAGGCTGCATCCCGAACTCGGAGGTGCAGAACGTTATCTCGACCTGATCGGCGTGAATTACTACCACGATAATCAGTGGGAGCAGGGATCGAATCAGCGCCTCTATTGGCACCTTGGCGATCCCCGTCGAGCGCCGTTACATCAGCTGCTCCGGCAGGTGTCTCAGCGCTATCAGCGCCCGCTGCTGCTGGCGGAAACCAGCCACGTCGGCAGCGGACGCGGTGCCTGGATCGGCCAGATTGGCGCCCAGGTCGCACAGGCGCTGCTGGCGGGCGTCGACCTGCTCGGCATCTGCCTCTATCCCATCCTTGATCGGCCTTTATGGGAGCAACCCACCTTCTGGACCCGCAGCGGCCTGTGGGATCTCGATTGGCTGGGACCCGATCCTTACGCCCGCCAGTTACAGCACCCTTATGCTGACGCTTTGCGCCAGGCGCAGCAATCCTTGCAACACATCCAACTATCACAACGGCATTGTCAGGAGTCCGCTATGAACAACCCACCAGTACTCATTGTTTTCAGCCATTTACGTTGGGGCTTTGTTTTTCAGCGTCCGCAGCAGTTGCTGACGCGCCTGGCGCAGCACTATCGGGTGCTGTTTGTCGAAGAGCCGGTCTGGCAGGCCGGGCCGCCAGGACTGCATCAGAGTCAGCCGGCCGCCAATATTACGGTGATCCAGCCGCATACCGATATTCAGGCTGCCGGGTTTCACGACAGCCAGATCGCCCCGCTGCAACTGCTGCTGGCTCCGCTGATGGACGAAGATCAACAACCGCTGGTGTGGTTTTATACGCCGATGGCGCTGCCGTTGCTGACGCCGTTTAATCCGGCGCTGGTAATTTACGACTGCATGGATGAGCTTTCCGCCTTTCACAATGCTCCGCGCCAGCTGCAGCAGCGCGAGTCAGCGCTGATGACCCGCGCCGATCTGGTGTTTACCGGCGGCTCCAGCCTGTATGAAGCCAAACGTGATAAACATCCGCAGGTGTACTGCTTCCCGAGCAGCGTGGATGCCGTCCATTTTGAGCAGGCGCGCGATCGCAGCAACCGCCATCCGTTGCAGGATTCGATTCCCGCCCGGCGTCTTGGCTACTATGGCGTGCTGGATGAGCGCATCGATCTGCCGCTGATCGCCGCGCTGGCTGACAGTCATCCCGACTGGCAGATTATTATGGTCGGCCCGGTGGTGAAAATAGATCCGGCCAGCCTGCCGCAGCGTGTCAATATTCACTGGCTCGGCCAGCAGCCTTATCAGGCGCTGCCGCAGTTCCTCGCGGGCTGGGATGTCTGCCTGATGCCGTTCGCGCTCAACGCCTCGACCCGCTACATTTCGCCGACCAAAGTGCTGGAGTATATGGCGGCGCAACTGCCGATTGTCAGTACCGCCATTACCGACGTCGCCCGCCACTATGCCGATGAGGTCGCCGTCGCCGGTGATCATCAGCAGTTTATCGCCGCCTGTGAACGGGCAATCGCCCTCAGCGCGGCCGACCGGCTGGCGCTGGCGGGAAACATGCAGGCAAAAGTCGCTGCCACCTCGTGGGACAGCACGGTGGAACAGGTACACGCGCTGATCCAGCAGGCGCTGACCCGCAAACAGACACTGACCACGGCCAGCCCGCCGCTGACCGAACCGCAGCAGGCTAACGTCAGCGCGTTAACCCCGGCGATGCTGGAGAGTGCAGCGGTGGAGTGCCTGATCATCGGTGCCGGGCCGACCGGCCTGAGCGCCGGTTATCACTACGGTGAAGGCGCGGTGCTGCTGGAAAAAAATGCCACACCTGGCGGCTGGTGCCGGTCGGTTGAGGATCAGGGGTTCACCTTCGATTACGCCGGCCACATTATGTTTTCGCAGGACCCTTACGTCCTGCAGCTGTATCAGATGCTGCTGGGCGACAACCTGCACTGGCAGGCGCGTGAAGCCTGGGTCTATACCGACGGCGTCTTTACCCGCTATCCGTTCCAGTCTGCGCTGCATGGTCTGCCGGTTGAGGTGGTGAAGGAGTGCGTGCTGGGGGCGATTGAAGCACGTTATGGCGAAAGCGCGCCCGTAGCCGTACCGCTGGAACGGGCACGTCAGCGGCGTGACTGCTGCGCCGACGGTGCGCTGCCTGATGAGGGCAACGGCGTTGGCGAGGTGCAGGATCAGGAAGATTTCCATCACTTTATCCTGCGCACCTGGGGCAAAGGCATCGCACGACACTTCGCCCTGCCCTACAACCAGAAGCTGTGGAAAGTGCCGCTGACCGATATGGAAACCTCGTGGCTGGGCGGACGGGTGCCGTTACCGGATCTGGCGCAGATTATTGATGGCGCGCTACAGCCGCTGGCGAAACCGGTTGGTCCGAATGCCCGCTTTGGCTATCCGCTGCGGGGCGGCTTCCAGGCATTGATGTCCGGTTTTCTGCCACATCTGAAGTGCCAGCTCGAGACCGGGGCGCGCTTAATCCGGCTTCATCCGCAGGCGCACGTCGCGCTGCTGGCCGACGGACGCCACTATCGCTATCAACAGCTGATCAGCACTATGCCGCTGCCGGAGCTGATTAAACTGATGGGTGATGAGGTACCGGACACGGTGCAGCAGGCGGCGGCGCAGCTGCAGTTTGTCTCAGTCCGCTGCGTCAATCTGGGGATCGGTCGCGCCGGGCTGACGGATAAACACTGGATTTACTATCCCGGCGATACCCTGTTTCATCGCATCTTCGTGCAGGGCAATGCCAGTCCGCACTGTAATCCGCCCGGCGGTTTCGGCTTAACCTGCGAGATCACCTACAATGCCGCTAACCCGCTGCCGCTGGAGGGCGAGGCGCTGATTGAGCGCTGCCGTCAGGACTGCATCCGGGTCGGGATGATTCGCGATGACGATCGGCTGCTGTGCGCGTCGCAGGTTGATATGCCCTACGCCTATGTGGTGTATGACCATGCACGCAGCCGTAACGTGGCGCTGATCCGGCAGTGGCTGCTGACGCAGGATATTCACTTATCCGGCCGATACAGCGAGTGGGAGTATTACAACTCTGACCACGCCTTTCTCGCCGGTAAACGCGCGGCTGAAAATGTCAGGATGCAGCATCTCAGCCAGCGCACGCGCGGTTAACCCCGGTCAGGCAGCCAGCGGCTCAGGCCACGCGCTGGCTGCACTTCGCCGCTTTCAGCGACTGCAACTGCTGCAGTCGCGAATCCGCCTTATGGCTGGCGTTGAGCTTCGCAATGCCGTTACCGATACCAAAATCCCCGATGAAGCCCATCACGGTCAGCGCATCGAAGCGGCCGGTTTGATCAATCTCACTCTGCACGCTGTGGGCTTTGACGATCTCCTGATCCAGCAGTCTGCAATCCAGCACCGCCGTCTCTTCAGGCGTTACCGCGGACGCCTGCGGATACTGTTTGGTGGCGCAGCCGCTTAACAGCATCACCAGCACGCCTGACATCACTATTCTGTTCATTATTCACCGCCATCGTTTCATTGCGCTCAGGGATATATCGGCAGCGCAGCCAGCGATCGTGAATCTGTTTGCTACCAATAATGGGCGAAACCGCTACGCTAAGGTAGGATTTAGCGCGCCGCAACAAAGCCAGGCCCTGCCTGCAGCCCAGGTCAGGCTGCGAGCGGCATCGGCGGGTTAAGTATTTGCGCCTTATCTTTCAATTTGTTAGTCAGAATGGTGCTGTAGCTGGCACCCTTAACAGAGTAAAATCCTGACGCGAAAGCTGCCCGATAGCGCTCGTCTGAACGAGGCTACGCGCAGCACACGCGGCAATCAGGATTATCAGGGGACGTTTACCATGAGGTTTTTCCATGCGTTTTAAAGGATTGAACATCGGTTTTTTCATTCTGATTCTGGCGATTGCTACCCTCGCCTTTTTTGAGGTGCTGTCACCCTATTTTTCGCCGATTTTATGGGCGGCGATTCTGGCGGTGATTTTCCATCCGCTAAAAACCTACCTGCGGACCCGAATGGGCGAGCGCAATGGTCTGGCGGCGTTGCTGACCCTGCTCTGTATCTGCCTGATCGTCTTCACGCCGCTGGCGATAATCGCCTCCTCGCTGGTGGTCGAAACTAACGCGGTTTACCACAAGCTCCAGACAAACTCGGCGCAGTTCCCGGTGGTGTTTGCTGACCTGTTGCAGCATTTGCCGCGCTGGGCGAAACATTTCCTCGCCGAAAATAATCTGGATAACGCCACGCAGATTCAGGAGAAACTCTCCTCATTCGCCCTGAAGGGAGGCCAGTACGTAGCAGGCAGCGCCTTCATCATCGGTAAAGGCACCTTTAGCTTTACCGTGGGCTTTGGCGTGATGCTCTATCTGCTGTTTTTCCTGCTGAAAGATGGCTCTTACCTGGTGCATCTGATCCTGGAAGCGTTGCCGCTGTCGACCTACGTTAAGCATCACCTGCTGGTGAAATTTGCTGCGGTCGCGCGTGCCACGGTGAAAGGCACCGTGGTGGTCGGGGTGGTTCAGGGGATACTCGGCGGTCTGGCGTTCTGGTTTACCGGCATTGACGGCAGCCTGCTGTGGGGTGCGCTGATGGCGTTCCTGTCACTGATACCGGCGGTCGGTTCCGCCATCATCTGGGTGCCGGCAGCGGTATTCTTCTTTGCCACCGGCGCGCTGTGGAAAGGTCTGTTCCTGGTGGGCTTCTTTGTGGTGATTGTGGGCCTGGTGGATAATATTCTGCGTCCGCTGTTGGTCGGCAAAGATACCAAAATGCCTGACTACCTGATCCTGATCGCCACGCTGGGCGGTATGGAAATCTACGGCATTAATGGCTTTGTGATCGGTCCGGTGATTGCCGCGCTGTTTATCGCCTGCTGGAATCTGCTGTCAGGCCGCGATAACCGCGAAAACATCGAAGAGATTGATGAAGAGGTGATCGAGGAAGGCAAGAAACAGTCAGACACCGCAGCCGAAGCCGCGGCTGAAGCCGCCGCTGCGGCTGCGGATGCGGCAGCTGAAGCCGAAATCAAAGTCTCGGCATTAGCCGCCGCCGAGGCGGAGAAAACGGCCAGCGCCAGCAAAAAGTAAATAAAAAAACCCACCTGACGGTGGGTTTCTTTTTTAATCTGACAGACTGTTTAATCTGGCAACAGGCGGCTTAGTTAGTCGCTTTGTTTTTCAGATCTTCAGCACCCTGCTTGGTTTTATCCCAGCCTTTCTCGGTGCCTTCTTTGGTCTTGTTCCAGCCTTTCTGCGCGCCTTCAGTCACTTTGCTGCTGGTGGCATCGCTTTTGCCTTCAGCCGCATGCTGAGACTTGAGCTTTAACTCTTCGCCCTGATGCTGCGTCTGATGCAGTTTTTCTTTCGCGGTATCCGCGCCTTTATGCGCTTCTGCAACGGTGTTGTCTGTGGTGGTCGCGGCAAAGACTGGCGAAGCCAGTAAAATAGCAGACAGTGCAATAATTGTTTTCTTCATAATTCCCTCTGTATTGAATAGTTGCCGTGTCAGGTTTTAATCCTGGCATAGCACGGCCAGGAAAGATTTAAGAATAAACCAGGAATGAAAAAGGGCCAGTTTGCGCCAGAAAAATCGCTATCCGCCCGATATTCACGCCCTCACCATAACGCCAGCTGCGGATCGTCATCCGGTTTTGCCTTCGCTTTTTGCGGCCGGGCAGGCGGTGCCGGTCGCTGCATCTGCTGGTCAATCCACTGCAACAACACCGCCACCAGATACGCCTGCTGCCCGGCGTTCAGCGGCTGGTCCGGCGCAATGTGGTGCCATTTACTCAGGCAGCCGCGGCAACAGATGGCGGTCGCATGCTGGGCGATAAACACCGGATGCCCCCGCATCGGCGTCTGTTTACCGTCATTGGCCGGCCGGGCCGGGGCCAGCCGCTGGGCAATAAACTCCGCCGCATGCTGGCGCAGTACCGCTTCGCCTTTGCTGCTGGCGTAGTCATATTCTGCCCGTCCCAGCCGGAAACGCTGGCGAAACGGCGACTGTGCCAGACGGGTAAAAAGATCGTCAGAAGAGGTCATAAAGTCTCAGATCGGGCCTTAATCGTATTTGCGCCCCGCCAGATAACGCACGCCCTGCGGGCCAAACGCCTCACGGTGCAGTTCGTTGGATTGAAGATGGAACGTCTCTCCGGGGTGATAGGTGATGTCACTCTGCTCGGTGCTGATGGTGATGTCGCCACTGAGAATCAGGGCCAGCGCCTCAAAGGGATGGACATGATTATCGAGCTGGGTGGCGGCTGCGCGCTCGACCAGTACCGGTTCATCAAAACCCTGTTCGGCTAACAACGTTCTGAATTCGTGTTCCGTCATTGTTCCTCCTGCGTGTGGACCTGAACATTAGCAGTGTAGACGATCTTTATTATCTGTCGGTATGCCTGTCGCGCTGCGTAAAGTAGCGCAAGGCCGGTTGTGAGCCGGTGGTGCCAGTGCTGTACTTGCCGCTCCGTCACCACCAGGAGAGACCACAGGTATGCCTGCACCGCTTAATACCGCCCTGCTACTGATCAATCAGCGCTCGCGTAAAGGGCGGACCGACGCCAGCCGGGCGAGAACGCTGCTTACCGATAGCGGCATCGCCCTGCTGCAGCCGCCCGACGAGGATGCGCGCAGCTACCCTGAGCTGATTAACGCTTACGCCGATCGCGTTGATGCGGTCATCGTCGGAGGCGGCGACGGTACGCTCAATGCTGCCGCGCCCGGCCTGATGCAGACCGGTCTGCCGCTCGGTATTTTACCGCTCGGTACCGCCAACGATTTTGCCCGCACCCTGGGCATCGGTGCCAGTCTGGAGCAGGCGGTGAAGGTTATTGCTGACGGTAACCTGCGCCCGGTCGATCTCGGCGAAGTGAATCAGCACCTGTTCCTCAACGTCTGCAGCATCGGCTTTTCAGCGGAACTGGCACGGAATCTGACGGCGGAATCGAAAAAACGCTGGGGTATCGGCGGCTATGCGCTGGCCGCCCTGCGGCTGTTACGCCAGAGTCGCCCGTTCAGCGCCACGCTGATCCATCAGGGTGAGCGGACGCCAGTCAAAACTGTGCAGGTTTCGGTCGGCAATGGCCGGTTTTATGGCGGTGGTATGACGGTGGAACAGCGCGCGACTCCGGATGACGGCCTGCTGGATGTTTACAGTCTGGAGTTGCAGCGAAGCTGGCAGCTGATCGCCCTGCTGCCTGCGCTGCGACGCGGCACCCACGGGCGCTGGCGTAACGTGCGGGCGTTCAGCACCACTGAATTGATCATCGAGACGCGTCGTCCTCATTACATCAATGCGGACGGCGAGATTATCGGGCAGACGCCAGCGCATTTTCGCCTGATTGCGCAGGCACTGCGGGTTTATGCGCCATCCGCTGGAGCGGGGAAATAGGGAGTCACACTTAATCGCCTGCAGCCACCGTCCGAATCAGGACTCTGTTGCGTGTTGCTCAGCATAATCAATGTGTTCTGACAGATTAACCACCAGCTTTTTCGCCATCTCCAGGGTCATGCCGAAATAGAGAGACTCCTGCTGGCGTTTGGTGAACGGGGCTTTGGGATCGTGGTAACCAAACTGCAGCACCAGCGCCTGATGACCGGTAAGCGGCCCGATGTGCCAGCCGGTGACCGGATAGAAGGTAAAACTGTTAAATTTATTCACTTTGAACCTGACCGTGAAAGCATAACGCTGATTGGGAGTCAGGCCAGCTCTGGTTATAAAAACGTGAGTGGAGAGCTGAGTCTGAACTAAATCCGCAAAATCACAAGGGGAACGGCAGAATAAGCGAAGCGTGACGCTCGCCGGGCAGGTATACGCTAACGCGCTGACCGGACAGGAAAAATCACCTGCAGACGCCGGACCGCAACGCCTGCAGGGCCTGACAGCGCGCTGCCAATTATTTTTGCGGCAGCGGAATAATTGAAATGTGGCCGTTTACCTCCAGCACCGCATATTTAATCTGGTCAAACCGTTCCAGTCCCTGACTCGATCGCGCCGCTTCCAGCACATCATCAGGGCTGATGCCGGTCATTTTCATCCGTTCAGTCAGTAAATTGCCATTCTCAACCAGGATCACCGGACCGCCATCAATCGCCTGCTCGACCACCGGGAAACGGTTTTTCAGTTTTCCCAGCACGATATCGATGGTCACCAGCGTAATGATGGTCAGGGCGGCACCGGTAACCGAAAAGTCGTCGCCCAGCAGCGCCTGCTGGGTCGCTTCACTGATGATCAGCAGCAGGATTAAATCAAACGAGGTCATCTGCAACAGCGTGCGTCTGCCGGCGATTTTGATCACCGCCATCAGCACCAGATAGATACCCGCCGCACGTAGTACCGTTTCCATAAAGCGCTCCTGTCAGGGATAAATCCATTGGGTAAAACGGGCCGGCGGATGCTCGCCGCTGCTGACGCTGACGGCAATGCGGCCTGGACTGCGTGGCTGCAGGCCGAGCCAGATGGCGTGATCCGGGCCGGTATCGCGCGACGAGAAGGTCAGCCGCAGATCGCTGCCGAGGGTAATCGCCTCCAGCGGCTGCGGCTGCAGCGTCTGAATTTGCAGATTATCCAGCGCCCCGTGGCCGAGGGTGACGCTGAACCGCTCCGCCGTCGGTGATTTGATGCGGATCGTCATGTCCATATTGCTCTGGACCCGGCCAAAACGCTCATACTCCACCCGAATCGCGCCATCCGGCGACACGGCGCTGCCGTTACTCAGCACCCCTTTTGAAAACAGCCCGCACGCGCCGAGAATCACCAGCAGGATCAGGAGATACTCGCCGACGCGCTGAATCAGCCATTCACGGCGTATCCAGCGGACATCTTCTTTTATCGGGTAATCCCGACTGCTGATTTGCTCTTTTTTCACCGTTGCCTCGCCTCCTGTCAGTACCACCCGCCAAACTGCATCCTGCCTAAAGCATAGCGGGCGTCGGTTTATTTACCGCGTCGTTCAATCCAGAACGACCAGCTGTGATAAAGCAGCGTCAGCGGCATGGCGATGGCCGCGCCCACCAGCACAAACCCCTGGGTGAACGGTGATGACGCGCTCTCACTGAGGGTAAATTGGTGCGGCACTAACCACGGATAAAGACCACACAGCAGGCCGATAAACACTGCGCCGATCAGCATCAGCGTCACCAGAAGCTGCACCAGCGGCCGGGCGCGCCACAGCGCCAGCGGCAAGGCGATCCACAGGATGACGATCGCCGCACCGGCCACTTTCCCCAGCGGGCGCTGCCAGCTTTGCTGCCAGAGGTCGGCGTTAAGATAGAGTTCGATCAGAAACACCAGCAGCGCCAGCAGCCACCACAGCCAGCTCTGTGCTTCGGCCAGCGGCTGCACCTTGTCGCCAATCCGCCAGCCGATCCAGCAGCAGGCCAGCAGCGAATTAATCGCCATTAAGCCCACGCCGCTGATCAGCGGAACCATGCTCAGTCCATCGGGCAGGCCGGTGTGCGGCTGGGCGCTGATGATCATTCCGGCGCACCAGCCCTGAATAAAGGTCGCCAGCGCCGAACTGCTGGCCATAATGCGGTCCAGCCAGTGACGTAAGCGGGTGCTGCTCTGGGCGCGATACTCCAGCGCCATCGCCCGCACCACCAGCGCCAGTAACATGGCGAACAGCGGCGCGCTCAGCTCGCTGAGCAGCAGGCTGTAGACCGGCGGAAACAGCGCCAGCAAGCCGCCCGCGGCCAGCACCAGCCAGGTTTCATTGGCATCCCACACCGGCAAAATGCTGTGGGTCATCAGTTCACGCTGCTGGTCGTCGTGAAACCAGAAAAACAGCATCCCCACGCCGAGGTCGGTGCCATCCAGCAGCAGATAGAGCAGCAGCGAAAGACAGATGATCAGCGCAGAAAGATCGGCCATGGCGGACTCCTAATTGGGCGTTTTCAGCTGAATAACCACCGGTTTTCCCGACGGCAGTTCACCCTTAATCCGGCGCAGCAGATAGTGTAAGCCGAGGGCGAACACCAGCCCGTAGATCAGCAGTACCGCGAGGAAAATACCGAGCGTGGTGCTGAGCGCCAGCGGCGACACGCTCTGTGCGGTGCGCACCATGCCATAGACCGTCCACGGCTGACGCCCGACTTCGGTTACGACCCAGCCTGACAGCAGCGCGACAAAGCCGGCTGGCGAGAGCCAGGTCAGCCAGCGCAGCAAGCGCGCTGAGACCGGTAATCGCCCGCGCCAGCGCTGCACATTGGCCACCAGCGTGGTCAGCAGGATCACCCCGCCTAAGCCCACCATCAGGCGAAAGGCGAAAAAGACCGGCAGCACCGGCGGGATCGCATCGGCGGGAAATTCGCTGAGACTTTTGATGTGGCCGGTAAGATTGTGCCGCAGATAGAGCGAGCCGAGATTGGGCAGGCTGATCTCCAGATGGTTGCGCTGCGCCTGCTGATCCGGCAGCGCAAACAGCCGCAGCGGTTCGCCCTCGCCGGGTGCCGGCGGATGCCAGCCGCCTTCGATGGCTGCCAGTTTGGCTGGCTGATAGTCGCGGGTATTTTCACCGTGCAGATCGCCCAGAACGATCTGCAGCGGCACGGCAAACAGCAGAAAGGTCAGCGCACTGTTGAGCATCAGGCGTGAAGCAGCCTCAGCTTTAAAATGGCGCAGCCGCCAGGCCGCCACGCCCATCACCAGCACCGCCACGGCAATCAGTGATGCCATCACCATATGGCTGAAGCGCCACGGAAAGGAGGGGGATAGTAAGATCGATCGCCAGCTTTCGGCCAGAAACACGCCGTTCTCATCACGGCTGAAACCGACCGGCGTATGCATCCACGAATTAGCGGCCAGAATCCAGAAGGCGCTAAGAAACGCCCCGGCCGCCACCAGACAAGTCACCGCGAAATGCACCGCCGGACGAATTTTATTGAAGCCAAACAGCATTACGCCGGTCAGCGCCGATTCGAGAAAAAAGGCGATCAGCACCTCATAAAACATCAACGGCCCGATAACGCCGCCGACCTGATGTGAAAAGCGCGCCCAGTGAGTGCCGAACTGAAACTCCATCACCACGCCAGAGACCGCGCCGATTGCCACCGTCAGGGAAAAGATTGTCAGCCAGAAGTGCAGCGCATCGCGGGCGGCCTGCTGTTTGCCCCACAGCCAGCGCGCTTCAAACCACACCAGAAAAGGGGCCAGCCCCAGCGTCAGCGCCGCGAGGGTAATGTGCATGCCCATGGTTAGCGCGAACTGCGTCCGGGCTATGATTAAAACCCAGTCGGCGTCAGTCACGATCGGGCTTACCCTTAGCGCCCCGCACAGGACGCGGTGGATGAGCGTCAGACGTTAATAAGCGCGGAGGGTTAATCCGTTCTGTCATCTGAATTTCTCCGGATGTAAATGCGTCGCCGCATATCAGCGCTGCAAATCAGCAGTGCAAACTCTATTTCGCCAGGGCGGCGGTGTTATACGATTGTATTATCAGCGTAGCGAACAAATAAAAAAGCGGCCAGTTAAGCCGTGCGCCGGATATAGAAACAGGACCAGGCCAGGCTTATTTCCACTGCAGAATAATCTGGCCTTACTGAAAAAATAGTTATTATTCGCCGTGGTTGTCGCTGCGCTTAAATAAGGCTAAGCGCAGCGCGTAAATAAACTACCGGGTAATTGTCCGCAACGTTACAGCCAGCCTGAACGGCGTAATTTCGCCCACAGTCCGCCGCAGGCCAGCAGGGTTATGCCGACCGCCAGCGGATAGCCATACAGCGACTTAAGCTCGGGCATATGTTCGAAGTTCATGCCGTACATGCTGAATATCACGGTCGGGATCACCAGTATCGCCCCCCAGCCCGCCAGCTTTTTCACCACCTCATTCTGCTGTACCGTCACCAGCGCCAGATTGACCTGCATGGCGCTGGTCAGCATCTCGCGCATATCCTCGGCGTCGGTCACCACATGACGGGCGTGATCCTGCACGTCACGGATATAGGCCCGCAGCGGGCGCGGGATCAGATCTTCATGCAGGTGAATCAGCTGATTACAGATCTCCTCCAGCGGCAGCGCGGCATTGCGCAGCGTCAGCAGATGACGGCGCAGAGTGTAGACCGCCTGCACCGACTGACGATCAAATTCGCTTTTGAACAGATCGTTCTCCATCTGGCCGACCCGTTCATTCAGTGAGGTCGAGAGTTCCGCATAGCGATCGACAATAAAGTCGAGCAGGCAATAGAGCGGATAACCCGGTCCGAGCTTAAGCAGCGCCGGGTTTTCTGCTGCCCGCTCACGCACCGGTGAATAGCTTTCTGACGCGCCGTGACGGATGCTGATCAGGAAATTTTTCCCGACAAAGAAATGGGTTTCGCCGAGTTCGCAGCTGTCATCTTTTGCCCGCACCGTCTTAACCACAATAAACAGCGATTCGCCGTAATGCTCAATCTTGGGCCGCTGATGGGCATAGAGAGCATCCTCGACTGCCAGTTCGTGCAGCCCGAACTCCTCTTTGATTTTCTCCATGAACGCCGGATCGGGCTGCCACAGGCCAAGCCAGATAAACGCATCCGGCTGCTTAATCACCTCACTGATTTTCTCGACATCCACCTCTTCGCCCGCACATCCCGGACGATAGACCCTGCTGCTTACGATCATCTTCTGCACTCTCCCTTTGTCGGTATCAGCAGCTTAGTCAAAGCCGTGCCGGGATCGTAAGAAAAACGGTAAAACTTTGCTGCAATCTCCCCTGCCCGATGCCTTACCACTTCACGCCCAGGCCGGTTGAGAAAGTCCCTTCGTTGAGGGTATCCGGCGTGCCGTTCACCAGGTTGCGGTGATAGCCGAGATGCAGGGTTGACCACGAGGTCAGGGTGTAACGCAGGCCGACTTCGGCATCCAGGGTAAAGACGCCATCGTCATCCAGCGAATGGCCAACGTCACCGTTGCTGTAGAGCGTGACCGATTTGCCCAACAGATAACGCTGATAGCTCCAGCGTACCGAGGCACCAAAGTGTTTCTCTTCCCGCCCGTCGCTGTAGCCATAACCAAACGCCCCGCCCAGTATCGATACCGAGAAGGAACTGAGTTCGGTATCCCACAGCTGGTAGCCCGGTCCGGTGCCTATCAGCGCCTGACGCGACAGATCTTCGACCCAGTCGCGTTTGTAGGTAGCGCGGGTTTGCCAGAAAAATTGCTCCCGGAACAGGTAATCAAAAGCGTAACGCAGGCTGTAGTTGTCGGTATTGACGTCTTCATTCTCCTGCTCGCGGTTATAGGTCGCGCCGATATCGTGACGCCATTTGCCCTGCGCCAGTTTGGTATTGAGGGAGAAATTGTAATCGTCGGTTTTGGTCGAGGCTTTTTTGACCTTCATGCCGGCGTCGATGTTGCCGGTCCACGACAGCTGATCGGTGCGGACTTTGGCTTTCATAAACTCGTCGATACGCTTTACCGAGATCTTCTCTTCACGCTCATTGCGCTCCACCCAGATATAGCCGGGATCGGAGGCGGAGAGCCGGACCTGATAGCGCTCGCCGGTTTTCTTGTTTTCGACATTGACCGGATTTTCGCTCGCCAGGGTACTGACCACGTTCCAGTCGAGGGTGACCGTTCCGGCATAGGCAGTTTCTATCGCCAGTTTGCCATCGCTCAGGTAGCGCACCGTGCCGGTCAGCCGGTCGCCATTGTTCAGCCAGACGGTATCAGCAGCGGCCTGGTCTGCCCATCCGAGAGCGAGGCCCACCGTCAGTAGCGGACTGATCAGGTGTCGTATCGGGCCGATGGTGCGATGCATAGCGTTCCCTGTTAAGGCGTCGGTCGTCTTCCACGGGCAATAAGGCACCGCTGATTGAGGCTTAATAATTAAGACTATAACGGGCAGATATGCAATGCCGGTCAGCGCACACCGGCTCAGAATGCTGCCCGCGCGCTGGAATAAGCGAAGTGCGGAAAAGATGATTAACTTATTCGCTGTTTGCATAATCAGCGTTCTTTTCCAGGCTTAAACAGGCAAACCCACATAAGGAGGCAACATGAACGACGAATTTAAAAAGTGCATTGAGGCCTGTTATCTGTGTGCCGCAGCCTGCGATCACTGTGCGGCATCCTGCCTGCAGGAAGAGAACCTTGAGATGATGCGCAACTGTATCCGGCTGGACATGCAGTGTGCCAGTCTCTGTCGGCTGGCAGCGCAGTTTATGGCGCTGCAGAGCGAATCAGCCCGCCCGCTTTGCCAGCTGTGCGCCGACCTGTGTCAGCAGTGCGGCGACGAGTGCGGTCAGCACCAGCACGACCACTGCCAGCAGTGCGCTAAGGCCTGTCATCACTGTGCTGAAGCGTGCCGCCGCATGGCCGCCTGACAGCCCCGACATCGCCCCCGGAGCCCGCCAGCCGGGGGCGAAAATCCCTGCCCGTTCCCGCAAAGGCGAAACCGCACAAATTACCTGCTGACAGCGCTTTAATCGCGGCGTCGCTTGTCCTACACTTTTATCTGTTGCACTAGATAATCAAACACAAGGTAAATCATGAGTTGCGAGTCACGTGCCGACATCGGCAAACAACTGTCGTTCGCCCTGTATGGCGCCGCCAGCCGGATGAACCGGATGCACAAACCTTTTCTGGATCCGCTGGGCCTGACCTTCCCGCAATATCTGGTAATGCTGGAGCTGTTCAGCGAGACGCCACGCAGCGTCGGCGATCTGGGGAACCGGCTGGGCATGGATACCGGCACCATTACTCCGGTTCTCAAGCGGCTGGAAGCGGCCGGACGGATTGTCCGCACCCGCGACCGTAATGATGAACGACGGGTGTTGATCACCCTGACCGCGCAGGGTGCCGCCCTGCAGCAAACCTTGTGGACGATTACCGACAGCATTAAATCCGCCTGCAACCTGTCGGATCAGGAGCTGGCCGCGCTACGCGACACCCTGCTCGACTTCGCCCATCCGGCGCAACAATAACGCCCATCGACAAAGAGGTAACAGATGAATATCAGCATCATTGGCGCAGGCAATATCGGCGCAACCCTGGCACGCAAACTGGCCGCCGCCGGTCACACCATCCGACTGGCAAATTCACGTGGTCCTGACTCGATTCAGACGCTGGCCAGAGAAGTGGGTGCCACGGCGGTAACCCGCGAAGACGCCGTTCAGGACGCCGAAGTGATCATCCTGGCGATACCTTTCGATAAGCACCCGGCGCTGGCCAGCCTGTTAAACGCTGCACCTGCGGACGCCATCATCATTGATACCAGCAACTACTATCCGTTCCGCGACGGCGATATTGCGGCACTGCAGCAGGGGCAGACAGAAAGCCAGTGGGCCAGCGAACAGCTGCACCGTCCGGTGATTAAAGCGTGGAATGCGGTACTGGCGGCGACGCTGGCCGAAAAAGGCCAGCCGGCGGGTCAGCCCGATCGCCTGGCGATACCGGTTGCCGGTGACGATGCGCAGGCGAAAGCCGTGGCAATGACGCTGGTCGACGTGACCGGTTTTGATGCGGTTGACGCGGGTTCGCTGAGCGACTCATGGCGTCAGCAGCCGGGTACGCCCGCCTACTGCACTGAACTGTCCCAGCCCGCGCTGATTAGCGCGCTACAGGCGGCCGACCGCGACCGCGCACCGCACAACCGCGATGCGCTGATCAACGAGTTCATGTCAGCCGGAGAGCTGACGCATGCGGCGATCGTGGCGCGCAACCGTGCCGTCACCGCCTGAAAAAGTGCTAAGAAGCAGACTCCTGCACACCGTCCGACGCCGGTGAGCTGAGTTTCAGGCAGACGGTGCGGCAAGGTCGCTGTTACCGTCGATCCCTGCCAGCGCCAGTGCCTCAGCAGACGCTGCGATCGGTGCCGGAACAGGCCCGGCGCGCGCCGTCGGACGGCAATACTCAGCGGTGGAGGTGATCTCAGCCAATCGATCACCTTTCACGGCCAGGCGCCGTTTATGGCAGATGTTCAGGACAAATCGTGCAGCTCTTTGCCGAGTGGCGGGCTGAGCGTGAAGTGTGCGATGCGAATCGCCAGCCCGGCACGTTCGGGTGAGCAGCCCATCACCCCGACAAAGCGCCGCCCACGGCCGGGCCACGGACAGAGGCGTAACAGCGGCCACTGCTCGCCGTCGGTTGAGTACTGAATGCGCAGCGCCTCATTAACCAGCGTAGCCCGCAGCCAGAAGCTGCGCGGATCGCCGGGAAACAGGCCGGTTGACCAGTCTGATTTCTCGCGCGTAACCACGCAGCCTATCGCCGGCTGGTCATCATTAAATTCAATGCCCGCCTTAACCCAGTGCGTCTCATCATCCTGAATAAACAGCCCGGCCTGATCGTACAGCTGGCTGAAATCCGCCCTGACCTGCACCTGTACCGTAAAGTCCTCATCGATCCAGAATCCATAAGCGTGTCCGCTGTGCCGGGCAAAACCGTACCAGGTGCGCTGCCAGAAATCGCTGTTAAACGCCGTCTCAAAGCGTAATTCACCCTGCTCAAGATGATGTACCGGCGGCGGATTGATCCAGACGCCGCCGTCGGTGGAAATTGAATCGATCGCTGACATACCTTCTCCTGTAGACGTTGCACTTGTTGCCGTCGGGTGCGGCCTGATTTGACCAGCATAGCGCGCTTACTGGAGATGCGGCGACGACAGGCAGCGTATTTAATAGCGAAACGCCTTCTGGCAATAATTTAAACCCGTGCCGATACACAGCTATTCAGGCCGGGAAACAGGCGGCGCGCCCGGCAATATAATCGGTTTATTAACGCTATTTTTGGATAACAAGACATCCAGACTTTAATAAAAACCATACCGTCATAAGTCATAACTACGGTAAACGAGGCCGCGCCCCACAACGGATTAAATAAGTCGTTCACTGCCCACAGGTTATTTTCACTCAACTTAACCGGGCGGCGGCGCTCTATCTTTGCATTCTCGCCTGGCAGTTCTGGCATTATGTTCCGCATGCCATCAATATTGGCCAGCGGGCGAGTCGAAAAGCGCTGATTTCGGCATGGCTTTCAGGCCTGACTATTACGCTGGGTAATCCCAAAACCATTGCCTTTTATCTGGCTATTTTTCCGCTGGTGATCTCCGTGGATAGGGTTTCACTGCAAACCTGGGCCATGATGCTGGTGCCGTTGACTATTCTGGCCCTGCTGCTGGTGGGCGCGATTTTTATTCTGGCTGCGCTGCGGATTCGGCACTTTTTAACCCGCCCCCGCGCCCAGCGCATATTGTTCCGCTCGGCGGGTAGCATTATGTTGCTGGCGGCCATCGGCATGGTCGCAAAATCCGTCTGAACGCTGACCGGGCCTGCTTTTCAGCGAACTGTGAGTCCGGGAGGCACGGCAGTCAGCAAGGGCAGCGACCGATATTCTGGCGCTACGCCGATCAGGACCATAATTAACTGATTTATTCAGCTAACTGACGAAGCCGTTATTTTCTCCGGCAGCCCGTAAAATATTTCATTTTGTTAATATGCTGGCGTAATTCAGCTTCAGCAACCAGGATTAATCGGTCTGAGGCAATGACCTCACAAATGAATAAGGAGGAAATTTCCATGGTAGATAAATCACAAATTTTAGACCACGCTCAGGTCGTTGATGTTAATGGTGAACACGTAGGGGTTGTTGATCATTTTGAAGGTGACGATAAAATCAAGCTGGCAAAAAGCGATCCTGAAGCGGGCGGGCAACACCATATTATTCCCTTTAGCTGGGTAAAAGAGGTGGATGATAATAAAGTCATTCTCTCTAAAGCGAAGGCAGATGTTGAAAGCGAGTGGCAGACTGCATAATTTTCTGGCCGTGGCGCACGCCACGGCTCTGTTTTATCCGTTAGCTTGCTGCTTATTGTCGCTCACGTTCCAGTTTGATAAATAATCCCACCCTCTAGCAAACCCAGCATGATTCACGGTATTTAGCCAGGATAAAACACAGTTTACTCAACCATTTTTTGCTAATGGAAAGTGTTCAGTAATAAACAGCCATGCTGTCTAATTTTTTATCAAACCTGCACCGCAACAAACCATCATTCAGAGCAGTCATTCCTGCGGAAAAATATCCCTGTACCAACCAAAGCGGAAAGCAGGATATCTTCATTGCGTCCAGCATTCTGAATGCCGCTGAATGTACCGTCAGGTTTAACGGCTAGCGGGTCCTGTCACGCCCGTTCTGTCCGCCAGACACCCATGCCGGGCTGTCAGTAGCGCGGCCGGTTACCAAACCCGGCGGAATCTATCAGACCCGCTGCCGGCATCGCTCCGGTATCACCTGGTGACCCGCTCAGCTGGCTCAGGAAGCGCGCTGACCACCAGTGGCTGTCATGAATATGCAGTTCCTTTATCAGCTGCTGGTGATACGCCTGCCTGACGGATAAAGGCAGGCGCAGCGCGGTATGAATAGCCGCCGCAATCTCATCAGAATCATACGGATTAACAATAATCGCCCCCTTCATCTGTTCAGCCGCGCCGGCAAAGCGAGAGAGTATCGATTGCCCGCTGATCCGGGCGCTGCATTTGAATGCTGACAGGGCGACCGTAAAAACGGTATCCCCCCTCGCCTTCTCCGATCTCAGCCGGTCTTCAGCGTGACTGAATCGTGAAGGTTACTGAGCAGACAGTTAACCGGATGGCAGATAAAAAAGGCGTAAAGAGTGCGAAGCGGAATATAAAAATGCAGTAAATAGGGTGCAGTCGATCGTGGATATGATCAGGCGGGGAAGTGATAAACCGGGGAGCCGGCCAGGTTGTGCAGCGGTGATGCGGACGGTTGAGAAAAGAGAGGATGAACGCTGCCCGCAGATGAACGGACGACACCCGGCCGCCGCCCGTGATGAACGGCAGACGCCTTGCCCGCTCCGGCAGAACACTCACCTGCTCTGCCGGACACGGCGCGGCGTGATGTTGGTCGAGGCTCCTCTCTGAACGGCATTAATACCGGCTTTCCGTCAGCGGCCTCCTGACCGGCCGTAAAACCGGCTTACCCGCGCTCCATCACTTTAATCCCTTCTTCAGGCTCCCATACCGCCCAGATTTCCCAGAATAAATCGTTAACCGTTTCTTTAAGCGCTTCCGGGTGAAAGCGGGTGCTGCGATAAACTGAACCGAGTCTGGCATCAATGTGTGCGTCACCGTTAGCGGTACCGATATTCATCGCAAAGGCATCGCAGTTCATCGAAAGCCAGATAATCCGGGCACAGGTACAGGAGGGAGGATTGTGCAGCGTAATATGACTAACTACTGCGTCTTCAGAAGTGTTCATAACAGGACCTATTGGCAAGTTAAATAGCGGTCAGAAGCCGGCAGGATCGCGTCTGACATCCGCTGCACCGTGGGAAGCGTGCAGCGGTCTGGTGTATCGTGCCGGCGTTACCGATGCGGTTAAGTGGCTGCTGGGGTGTTTAACGCCTTCAGCAGGCTGAACGCCACCTTCATGTGATCTTCACTGACCACAAAAGCGCGCATCACCCCGTCCGGGTCATAACCTTTCGCGATCACGCCGTCTGAAGAGAACGCCATCTGCCAGTTGTAGGCCGGATTAGCCGGATCGCCCGCCAGCTGAAGCGGCATATCCGGTGTTTTGACCTTGATCAGCATCGGAGGCAGCGTCAGGTTAGCGGCCTGTCCGGTCAGATTTTTGGCCAGGGTGATCGCCGCCAGCGTCGCCGGCTGCAGGTAAGGCATCAGTTTTCCCTCTATCTCTGCGCAGTCGCCCAGCGCATAAATATCGGGAACCGAGGTGGCGAGCGTGCGATCAACGACAATGCCATGACGCACCTCGATACCCGCTCTTTTTGCCAGCCCTGCATCGGGACGTAAGCCGATGGCGCACACCACGGCGTCAAAACACTTTTTCTCTCCGTCGCTGAAGGTAGCTGCAACAGAATCTGCCTGGCGGGCAAGTTCAGTCACTTCAGTCTGGAACATCATCTGCACGCCGCTGTTGATTAAGCGGTGTTGCAGACGACCGCTGATTTCCGGCGGCAACAGCGCGGGGAGCAGACCTGCACTACGATCAATAATCGTTACCTGTTTACCGGCACGATTAAGATCCATCGCCAGTTCGGTACCGATCAGCCCGGCTCCGATGATCAGCACCCGTGCCGCATTCATCAGCCCGGTGGCGCACTGGCGATATTCCTGCTGACTGTTGAGCGTGTAGATCAGTTCACTGCCCGGCATCGCCGGAATCACAGGCCGGGCACCGGTGGCCAGCACCAGCTTTCCGTAAGCAAAATCGCCTGCGCTACTGTTCACCCTGCGCGCCAGCGTGTCGATGTCGCTAACCACAGTGCAAGGATGCAGCATGATGTTCTGGCTTTCGGCCCACTCCGCTGCCGTCTGACGGGTTAAGTCATCGGCCGCGCAGCGCAGGCTGATCACATGGCTCAGCTCAGGCTTGTTGTACTCATCGCAGCTGTCGGCCGCGAGAACCCGAATCGGTACCGTTTTATCCTGCTGACGAAGGTGCTTAACCAGCTGCCGGGCGGCGAACCCGGAGCCGATAATCACAATATCTTCAGACATTCGCTTAGCCCTCGAAAGGATCAAACACAGATTTACCCAGTGCGCATCCCGGACATAAGAAATCGTCAGGTACCTCTTGCCATGCGGTGCCAGGTTCAACGCCCTGATTTGGTTCACCGTCTGCCGGGTCGTACACCCACTGGCAGACGGTACAGATCATTTTCTGTTCGGCGCCTTCGCCCGCTTCTGCCATCGCCACGCCATCACGGTTTACCGCTGCGGCGGCTGCAATCGCGGCTGGCACTGCTTCCTCAGCGGGCTTTGGCGCTGAGTCAGGCAGCGGAGAGAGCGCCCATTCACGGGCGATTTTGCGGCCGTGTTCGCGACACGCTTCCAGCGCGGAGAGATCGGGACGCCACTTCGCTTTAAGCGCGATGGTCATATCGAAACCGGCATCCTGCAGTCGGGTGGCGACCCGGTCCACGGCACCGCCGGTCCAGCCATAAGAACCGAACGCTGAGGCGCGTTTATTGCGGAATTTCAGGCCAGTCATCTCTTCCAGCATGCCGGCGATTTTCGGCATCATCACGTTATTCATGGTAGAAGAACCGACCAGAATGCCTTTTGAGCGGAAGCAGGAGGTGATGATTTCATTTTTGTCGTGGGTGGAGACGTTATAAACCTTCACTGCCACCCGCGGATCGGTCTCGCGGATGCCTTCGGCAATCGCATCGGCCATCATGCGGGTATTATTCGACATCGCGTCGTAGAACAACGTGATGCGATCTTCCTGATAATCGGCCGCCCATTTCAGATACAGCTCAACGATCTGTACCGGGTTGTCGCGCCACACCACGCCGTGCGAGGTTGCGATCATGCTAACCGGCAGGCCGAAGCTGAGAATCTCGGTGATTTTCGCGGTGACCAGGCGAGCAAACGGGGTCAGGATGTTAGAGAAGTAACGCTGGCATTGGTCGAATAATTCGTTCTGATCAACTTCATCGTTGAACAGATGTTCATCGCAGTAATGCTGACCAAAGGCATCGTTACTGAATAACACCGCATCTTCCGTCATGTAGGTCATCATGCTGTCTGGCCAGTGCAGCATCGGAGTTTCAATGAAGATCAGCTTTTTACCGTTGCCGATATCCAGTGAGTCACCGGTTTTAACAATGTTGAAATTCCATTCTGGATGGTGATGATGCCCGTTGATGGAGTCGACGCCGTTTGCCGTACAGTAAATCGGGGTGCCGGGGATCAGCGCCAGTAACTCGGCCAGCGCGCCACAGTGATCTTCTTCAGCGTGGTTAATGACGATGGCGTCGATTTTTTTCAGATCGATCTCTTCAGCCAGGTTTTTGACAAAATCGGAGCGGAATCTGAGATCGACCGTATCGATCAGCACCGTCTTTTCTTCACGAATCAGGTAGCTGTTATAGCTGGTGCCACGCTGCATTTTGTACTCTTTACCGTGAAAATGCTCGACTTCCCAGTCACGTTTACCCACCCAGGAAATGTTATTTTTAACATGGATATTCATCAGAAATTCTCGCAGTGTAAGTGATAGTCCCGTATCTCTTTGCATCTGCCGTGCCAACTTTTAACTCATTGTTTTATATAAAATTAAATTATAAACATTGTTTTAAAGACATGGGTGTGAATTGTTTTGTTCACAATGCATTGTTTTAATGACAAGGCTACGGGCAATAAAAAACCCGCCGCAGCGGGTTTGAAGAAAATTAATTTTTTGTCCTGGGCGGGATATGTACCTCACGCTCAAATCCGTTGCCGGTTAAGGCGACATCCGGATCGGCAAAAAAATCGATATTGAAGTAAGTGTCGTCAGTTAAAAGCTCAATCCGATGCCAGTATTGCGGCGGGCTGATACCAAACTGCCCGGCGTTGATGGTGACTTCCATTTCGTGGGTTGTCTCATTTTCACTGGCAAACCCAAAATATTTTACCGCGCCGCACATCACCGATAGCCGGCCATAAACGCCTGCGCGGGTGTTGTGATGGGTTAACAGTGCTTTCGGCACGCTTTCCCGGTTCCAGAAAGGCGTGGAGCGGGTATGAACAAAATGTTGTGGGATGCTCTGGGTCATCGTCAATCTCCGGTTAGCCAATGATTCCGCCGCGAGTAAGCCAGTTACGGCGTTGTTCAGCGAGTTCCTGTTTTTCGGTACTGTGTTTAAACACCGCCATCCGCAGGCGCTGTTGCTGGCTATAGCGCTCTTCCCGGCTCAGTTCGGGATCTTCGCTCAGCGCACACAGCAGCGTATTCATCTCGCGAATGACATTGTTCGCTAAGGCGGCCTCGACCGCCCTGTTCACCTCTTCTCTATGGTTCATGGCATTACCCCATATAAGTATTAAGCTGTTGGAGCAGCAGTGCGCCTGCGACGATAAGGGAGACCGGGGTGTAGGGAATATCTAAATCGACCCAGGCTTTGCGTCCGTTATACACCGTTTCGAAATGCAGCCGGTCCGGGGCACTCTGTCGGTAAGTAAACACCGGTCCACGCGGACCGCCGAACGCCGCCCAGCGCAATGAATTGGCGGCGGTTTCGAGCTGTTCTGTGGTAAGCACGTGCGTCGTTTTCAGGTCGGACATGGTTCTGCTCCTTAAAAAGTCTCTGTATGAGATAGAGCAAACTTTGTGCCATTTTTTAAGTGCTTGATATTCCTCATCAGGTCAACGTGATATTGTGTTTATAACAACGTAATACATTGTTATTAAGACAACCCGTGTGCAGGTGACTATATGGCTTTATCTGTTGAGACGCTGGCTGGGCTGGCAGTGGATATTCAAAAAGGCGTAAGCGGCCGCGATCGCTTTAGCCAGATGATTAAGAGTATCCACGCCGCGCTGCACTGCGACGCTACCGCGCTGTTACGCTATGAAAAACAGCAGTTCAGACCGCTGGCCACCGCTGGCCTGGCACCTGACGTGATGGGACGCCGGTTTAAACTTGACGCCCATCCCCGGCTTGAGGCGATTGCGCGCGCCGGTGATGTGGTGCGTTTCCCGGCCGACAGCACGCTGCCCGATCCCTATGACGGCCTGATCCCCGAACAGGGTGAATTACATGTGCATGCCTGCGTCGGGATGCCGCTCTTTTCGGGACAGCGGCTGATCGGGGCGCTGACCCTCGACGGCATTAACGCTACCCAGTTTGATAATTTTAGCGATGAAGAGCTGCGCGTGCTGGCAAGCCTGACCGCCGGTGCGTTAAATAATGCTCTGCTGATGGAACAGTTAGAAAAGCCGGCCTCCTCTTTTACCCCGCTGCCCTTCCGGCCTGAAGAGGATCAGGAGATGCAGATCATCGGTGAATCTGCCGCGCTGCTGCATCTGAAAAAAGAGATCGGCGTGGTCGCGCCCTCTGACCTCAGCGTGCTGATCATGGGCGAAACCGGGACCGGCAAGGAACTCATCGCGCAGGCGATCCATCGCCATTCTCATCGCGCGGCCCGGCCGCTGATCTATCTCAATTGCGCAGCGCTTCCGGAAACCGTAGCGGAAAGTGAGCTTTTTGGTCACGTAAAAGGGGCCTTTACCGGCGCGATTCACGATCGTCCGGGTAAGTTTGAGCTGGCGGATAAAGGAACCTTATTTCTGGATGAAATTGGCGAACTGTCGCTTTCGCTGCAGGCCAAACTGCTACGCGTGCTTCAGTACGGCGACCTGCAGCGGGTCGGCGAGGACAAAGCGCTGACCGTTGATGTGCGGATTATTGCTGCGACCAACATGGATATGCGTAAAGCGGTCACCGAGGGGCGATTCCGGGCGGACCTGTTCCACCGCTTAAGCGTTTTCCCGCTGTTTGTTCCGTCGCTGAATGAGCGCCGCGACGATATCGTGCTGCTGGCCGGTTACTTCTGCGAGCAATGCCGGATGAAGTTCGGGCTGATGAGCGTGGCCCTGAGTCCGGCGGCCAGCAGCCTGCTTGAAGCGGCGGACTGGCCAGGCAACGTTCGCGAACTGGAGCATGCAATTTATCGGGCGGCGGTTATCGCCCAGGCTGAATCGCCAACCGGCGAAGTGATCCTGTTTCCCCAGCATTTCAGCTTCGAGAATCAGGCGCCGCCTGAGTCACGATTGACCGAATCGGTTAACAGCATGCCAATGATGAGTCTCAACGATGCCACCCGTAAATTCCAGTATGACTACATCCGCCATGTCTATGAAAGTAATGGCAAAGTCTGGGCCAGAGTGGCGCGCCAGCTGGAGCTTGATCCCGGTAACCTTCATCGTCTGGCCCGCAAGCTGGGCCTGAAATAGCAATAACGACGGCTGAGTGCCGGCAATTTTCTCACTACGGTATCTGCCAGCGCACCTTGCCATGAAGGCACGCTGGCACAGCCATAGCCGCTGCTGCTGTTGTTGTTGTCGTTGTTGCCACTTTTGCCGCGGTTGTCGTTGTTGCCACTTTTGCCGCGGTTGTCGTTGTTGCCACTTTTGCCGCGGTTGCCGCTGCTGCTGTTGTTGCCACTGCTGTCGCTGTTGCAATACAGCTCCCCGCCTCGCCTCAGCCTGAAAAGTCAGTTTCCCCTGTTGCTCCGCCGCCTGCTTCAACTCAACGGTAAAACGCGAGGCATGAGGTTGGCCTGATGTCATCGTTTAATGGCTGGCGGGCAACTCACGCCACTGCACGGTACGCTTTACACTCTTCGCTATACCAGACAGGTCGGCTCGGTTCGCCCAGCGGGATGCGGCTTTCTGCCCACGGACCGGCTGTCAGCCTGCCTGATCTTCTGTTGCGGAGCGTTAATCACAATGAAAAATATCCACCGCCCGGTGCTGATACTGGCTGGCTCCCAGGCGATATTTCAGACCATTTCTATCCTGACAATGACGATTGGCGGTCTGGCCGGTGACCTGCTGGCCCCTTCGCCCGCCCTGATCACCTTGCCGTTGTCGATGGCCAGCCTCGGCACCGCTCTTGTCATGTTTCCGGCGTCATTGTGGATGAGCAAAGTCGGCAGAAAAACCGGCTTTATCAGCGGTGCGCTGAGCGGAATTGTTGCCGCCGCCGTTTCAATGACAGCAATGGCACTGCACTCTTTTCTGCTGCTGTGTCTGGGCATGTTTTTCCTCGGCGTTTATCAGGCTTTCGCACAGTTTTACCGCTTTGCGGCAAGCGAAGCGGCGCTGCCCGCGTTACGGGCGAAAGCGATTTCGCTGGTGCTGGCCGGTGGCGTCGTCGCCGCCCTGCTGGGGCCGCTGCTGGCGCGCAGTGGCAGCGCCCTGTTCGCGATCCCCTACCTCGGCTCGTTTCTTTTTATGGGGATTATGGCGCTACTCGGCGTGGTGGTGCTTTCCGGTCTGCAGATGCCGCCGCCGCAGAGCGCCGTGCCGGATCCGGTCGCAGCCCGGCCGTGGAAAACCGTGCTGTCCCAGCCCGCGTATCTGGTGGCACTTTTCTCCGCCGCCTCCGGATTCGGCATTATGGTACTTGCGATGACGGCGACGCCAATTGCAATGCATCATCATGCGTTTGACCTTAGCCAGAGCGCTGAAGTGATCCAGCTACACGTGCTGGGTATGTTTCTGCCCTCCTTCTTTACCGGCAAACTGATTGCGCGCTTTGGTGTGATTAGCATCATGCTGACCGGCGTCCTGCTTATGCTGGGTTACATTGGGCTGGCCTGTACCGGGGTCAGCTGGGGAGGATTTGCCGGTGCGTTAATCCTGGTCGGCACCGGCTGGAACTTTCTCTACATCGGCGGAACCACCCTGCTTGCGACGACCTATACCACCAGTGAAAAAGGGGTGGCGCAGGCGGTCAACGACATGAGCGTGTTTATCTTCTCTCTTATTTGTTCACTGAGTGCCGGATCGCTGCTCAGTCTGTACGGCTGGAAAACCATGAACCTGCTGTTACTGCCGTGGGTGCTGCTGCTTGCGCTGCCGCTGCTGTGGCTGGCCTGGCATCAGAAACGGCTGACGGCTGCAACTACGTCATAATATGACAATGGATGAACGCGCCATTAAGCCGGCCGCAGGGGTAAGCGACCAGCAGCCCGCAGGCTGGCTGAGGCCACCGAGTAACGCGTTACGCCTGCCCGATCAATGAGCAGGTAATGTGATCGGGTCGCCGATAAGGATATTCATAACGCAGATGATCGTGATATGGCTGACTGACGATAACACCACGCTCTTCCTTCCCTGTTAATAAAGGATCCACCATGAAAAATGCCCTGATCGTGATTGATATTCAGAATGACTACTTCCCCGGCGGGGCCTTTCCGCTTGAAGCAGCAGATGAGGCGTGTAAGGCGGCCGTTAAAGCGATTAACGACGCGCAGCAAAAAGGATGGCTGATTGTCGGCGTTCAGCATATCGCCACCGCTGAGGCACCTTTTTTCCGCCCGGAGAGCGAAGGCGCAGCGTTTCATCCGGATATTGCTGCGGCGCTGGGCAATGCGCCGGTGGTGGTTAAGGCTGAAGCGGACAGCTTTTTTAACACGAATCTCGAACCGTTACTCAGCGAGCACGGTATTACCGATATCTATCTCACCGGCATGATGACGCAGCACTGTGTCACGCATACGGCGCTTTCTCCCCAAAGCCAGCCAATGAAAGTCCACATTATCGCCGCGGGTTGCGCAGCACCGACCCGTGCGCTGAGCGATCTCGCCCTCTCCGGCCTGCGGGTGCGCTGTAGCGTGGAACAGGCAATCCTGAACTAAGCGGCGCCCTTTACCGCCTGCAGAGGCCGGTAAGGGTGATCGTCGCGGCGCGTCATAAGCCCCGATATCGCACCGATCAGACTGCCGGCTTTGTCGTAGCCGGCTTTATCTCTCCCGCTGAAGCGGCCTCTTTTTACAACAGTTCGGCCGGCTGACTCAGTGGTTATCCACCGCTTCAGGTACCCGCGCAATCACTTTGATTTCAAAATCAAAGCCCGCCAGCCAGTTGACGCCGACCGCCGTCCAGTTCGGGTAAGGCGCCTGCCGCCATATTTCATTTTTAATCGCCAGCACCGTGGCGAACTGGTTTTCCGGATCGGTATGAAATGTGGTGACGTCTATCAGATCATCCAGCGTACAGCCCGCTGCAGCCAGCGTGGCTTGCAGGTTACGAAACGCCAGTCGGACCTGCTCAGCCAGTTCAGGTTCAACCGAACCGTCGGCGCGACTGCCAACCTGTCCGGAAACAAACAGCAAATCACCGGATTTAATCGCCGCAGAATAGCCATGCTTTTCGTATAGCGCATGACGCCCTGCCGGGAAAATCACTTCACGCTGCATCATAAAATCGCCTTATTGTGGATTGACGTGACGGCGCATGGAAAACCACGCCCCCGATTCAGATACGAACCGTATATGAATAAATCATGCATACGCCTCGTATGTCAATTAATATACGCAGCGTATCAACGAGGGAGGAAATATGGCTGCAGGTCGTCGTGCTGAAACAATGAAAGAGAATCGCAGTAAACTGATCTTTGCTGCCCGCAAGGCCTTTGCCGAGCGGGGATTCGCCGAGGCATCGATGGATGACCTGACGGCCAGCGTCGGGCTTACCCGGGGGGCGCTGTACCACAATTTTGGCGATAAAAAAGGCTTACTGGCTGCGGTAGTGGCGCAGGTGGACAGCGAGATAGCGCTGCGTGCCAGAGACGTTGCCGCCGCCGCTGATACCGCATGGGAAAAGCTGATGCTGGAGGGGGCCGCGTACATTGAAATGGCGCTCGACCCGGAAGTGCAGCGTATCGTATTGCTTGATGGGCCGGCCTTTCTTGGCGATCCCACCCGCTGGCCCAGCCAGAATGCCTGCCTGGAAGCCACCCGCAGCGCCTTAGCGCAAATGGCGGCGAGCGGCACGCTCAGGCCGGTCGATGTGGAAGCTGCGGCACGCCTGCTCAACGGCAGCGCATTTAATGCTGCGCTCTGGGTGGCAGCCAGCGATAACCCCAGACAAACGCTGCCCAAAGCAATTGAGGCGTTCAGGCTGCTGGCAGGTGGATTGCTGTCGGCAGGTTAAGGCCGGTTCCGCAATAGACCGGCGACCTGAGCCGCCGGGTTTAACTGTTTTCCCGATGATCCGGCGGAGTGGATAGCGCCTCGCCAGCGTAACCGATCGATCCTTGCCGTTACACCACGGGCAAACCCAGGTTCTCGCGTAGCGTGGCAAACGGGTAATCGTCACGGAACAGCCCCCGGCGGCGCAGTTCCGGGATCACCCGTTCGACAAACAGGTCGAGCTGTTCCGGCATGATGGCGGGCATGATGTTAAAGCCATCCGCGCCGCCCTGTTCCAGCCACAGCTGGAAATCATCAGCAATATCCTGCGCGGTACCGACAATCACCCGGTGCCCGCGTGAACCCGCCGCAATGGCTGCCAGCTCACGCAGCGTCAGGTTTTCACGTTTTGCCATTTCGGTCATCAGCTTAACGCGACTCTGATTCCCTTCACCCGGCGGCACCTCCGGCACCGGGCCATCCAGCGGATACTGGCTGAGATCCATGCTGAATCGCAGCGAAAGCTGACGCAGCCCATTATCAATATCCACCAGCGTATTCAGCTCCTTCCACAGCGCCTGCGCCTCTTCGCGCGTGCGGCCGACAATCGGCATCACGCCAGGCATGATCACCACATGATCCGGATTACGTCCGGCAGCAACCACCTGCTCTTTCTGGCTGCGGTAGAAGGTTTGCGCTTCCTCAAGGCTGGCGGCGGCGGTGAAGATCACCTCTGCGGTCTCAGCCGCCAGCTTCTGACCATCGGCAGAGGAACCGGCCTCAATAATCACCGGACGCCCCTGCGGAGAACGGGTGATGTTAAGCGGGCCCTGTACCTGGAAATGCTCGCCCTGATGGTTGATCGGCTTGATTTTGTCATCGACAAAATATTCACCGGTCTGCTTGTTGGGCTGAACCGCACCCTCTTCCCAGCCTTGCCATAACTTGTTGGTGACCTCGAGGAACTCGCGCGCCCGGGCATAGCGTGCGGCGTGGTCGGGCATATCGCTGCGGCTGAAGTTACGGGCAACATCGTCTGAAAACGAGGTCACGACGTTCCAGGCTGCGCGCCCCCGGCTGATGTGATCGAGCGATGAGAAGCTGCGCGCCAGGGTAAAGGGATCGCTAAAGGTGGTAGAGGCGGTCGCCGCCAGGCCAATGCGACGGGTATTAACCGCCAGCGCGGAGAGCATCGTCAGCGGTTCCAGTCGGGCCATGGTCGACGGCAGTCGGTACATGCTGGTTGCCAGCGCATCGCCGACAAAAAACAGGTCGAACTTACCCGCTTCCGCTTTTTTGGCGAGGGTGATCAGCCAGTCGATGTCCGTGGGATCGCCGAGCTGCTGGGTCAGACGCCAGCCGCTGACGTGTTGTCCCACCGGCTGAACGAAAAGACCGAGTCGCAGGCGACGTGATGATGTTGGCTGTTGCATAAAAGATTCCTGATCGGTAAAGGTGAAAAGTCGGGCCGCAGCCCGGCTTAAACAAGGTGGTCAGTCGCCAGCAGTGCCTGCTCCAGCGTCGCCGCGGTCAGGGTAAACGGCAGGCGTTCTGCACTGGCTTGGGGAAACTTAATCTGCTGCGCGAGAGTGTGCAGACGTGCAGCGCGATCGCCACTCAGGGCCGGCAGCGTTAGCGGCATCGCATATTGACGTAACAGTGCCAGCAGCCCGGCATCAGGCTCACCGTGATGTTCAATCAGCGACTGCACCAGCAGGCTGTAACCGACTTTCTCGCCGTGCAGCCAGTGGTGCAGCTCCGGCTGGTGGGTCAGTTGATTATGAATGGCATGGGCAACGCCCGGCGTAGGCAGCACGTCACGCACGCTGTTCGCCAGTCCGGCCAGCACGATACTGGCATCAATCACCCTGACCAGTGCCGGCGTGACCTGCTGTTGCTGGTTAGCTGCCACCGCCGCGTCACCCCACTGCTGAAAGGTCTCCAGCGCCCGCCGTGCGGTCATCACTTTAAGATCCAGCGCCAGGTCGTCCGGGTTGTGACGCTGATACGGCTGGAATTCGTAATATTTTGCCAGCGCATCAACAATGCCCGCTTTCAGGTAACGCACGTCGCTGCGCGCGATCACTTCGCTGTCTACCAGCACCAGCTCGGGCATTTTTCCCAGCGGCTGACTGCGCAGATGCTCTCCCCGATCGCTGTAGATGATGGCAAGCGGCGACCAGGCGGCGCAGGTGGCGGCCAGGGTGGCGAAGTTAACCAGCGTGACGGCCGGGAGCTGGCTGGCTGCGGCTTTGGCGGCATCCAGTACCCGTCCACCGCCAATCGCCAGCAGCAGCTCAGCCCCCTGCTGTTCGGTATTGTGTTTTAAGTGGGCGATCGCCTGTTCAGTACATTCACCGGGTAAATACTCCAGCTGCCAGCTAATTCCGCTAGCCTCAAGACTCTGGCTTAATTCCGGATTAACCGCCTGCCAGGCGTGCGGCGAGGTAAATATACGAATATGCGTGGCGTAAGGTTTAATAAATTCACCGGCACGGGCGCGCAGGCCAGCCTCATGCGCGTAGGCGCGCGGAGATTTAATCGCTAACACGTTTCTATCCTGTTTATAGGTAAGGCCGGTTACAGGTAACGCCGGTTTATAAGGGAGGCTATAACCGATAAAGTTAATTTATTACATGGAGTTAATGGCGTTTTGTTATAGCGGCATTTGTTTTTTTCATACTACGGCAACCACCAATTTAAGCAATCAAAAACCGGCCAATTCAATTTCACAAATAGGCATTAGGATAGTTATTTTTCAGATATAGCCACCGGGTTTTAACTGTTAATCTCATTAACCTTAAACGCTGACTTAATTATCCGCCCGCCGGGTGGCTATTCCGGGAAATATTATGCAACTCGACTTTCGTCAGGTGAGAGCAGATGAAATCACTCTCTATCTGGCGCTGATGCACGCCGCTTATGCGCCGGTAAAAGCACTCGGCATCCATTTCGATGCCGCCACGGCCGATCGGGATAAGGCGCTGCGCCATCTGCAAAGTCACGGAGTTTATGCGCTGTATGCCGACGGTGTAATGGTCTCCTCAGTGACCCTGCGTTATCCCTGGGGGCCGCTGCCCGGTCCGTTTGGCCTGCCGCACATCGGCTGGTTTGGCGCGCATCCGGATTATGCTGGCCAGCATTTTGGCCGGCAGATTCTCCATCGGCTGGAGCAGGAGATCCTGATTGGTCAGCTGCGCGCACCGGCCGTCTCTCTCGGTACCGCCCTCAGCCATCCGTGGCTGCAACAGCTCTACCTCAAGCGTGGCTTCCAGCCGATGCATACCACTGACCTCGGTAAAGGCCACATCACCCTCTATATGAAGAAAGTGCTGGATGAAGCGGCACACCATGCCTGGCTGAGCCGTCAGGTACCACCACAAGGGAACATCGCATGAGCACCTTAGATCAGGCGGCGCTGGGCGAACGGTTGATCGCGTTGCGCCATGAACTGCATCGTTTTCCGGAACTGTCGAACCAGGAATTTGAAACCACCGCCCGCTTGCGGCAGCAGCTGGAGCAGCATCAGATCCGCATCCTCGATCTACCGCTGAAAACCGGCCTGGTGGCGGAGATAGGATCGTCATCGGGACCGCTGGTGGTGCTGCGATCTGATATTGATGCGTTGCCGATTGAGGAGCAGTCCGGCGTCAGCTTTCGATCGGAACGTGCTGGAGTCATGCACGCCTGCGGCCATGATTTCCACTGCACCGCGGCGCTCGGCGCGGCAATCCTGTTAAAGCAGCAGGAAGCCAGCCTGTCCGGCCGGGTACGCATTTTGTTCCAGCCGGCGGAAGAGACGGGCCAGGGCGCGCCAGCGGTGATCGCTAGCGGTGCCCTCGCCGATGCGCGGGTGATTTTTGGACTCCATAACGATCCCTCGCTGCCGGCGGGAGTGATCGGCAGTAAAGCGGGTCCGCTTACCGCCGCAGTAGATCGCTTTGATATCAGCATTACCGGCATCGGCAGTCATGCGGCCAAACCCCATCAGGGTAACGATCCGATTGTTATTGCGGCGCAGATTGTCGCCGCTGCCCAGACGCTGATCAGCCGTAACGCCCCATCCGCCGATAACGCGGTGGTCTCGATTACGCAGATTCACAGTGGCAGCACCTGGAACGTCATTCCGGAAGGCGCCTGGCTGGAGGGGACGGTGCGATCGTTTTCGCAGCCTACCCGCGAACGGCTTGAGCAGCGCTTCCGAACCCTGGTGGCGGGCATCGGCGCGGCGTTTGATGCGCAAATCAGCTTTAACTGGCAGGCCGGACCGCCGTCCGTGGTGAATGATGCCTACTGGACAGAGGTTGCACTGCAGCAGGCCAGCGCCAGCGGATTTGAAGCCCGGGTGGTGGAAGCCAGCCCGATTGGCGAAGACTTTGCCTTTTACCAGCAACAGCTGCCCGGCGCTTTTATGATGATCGGTACCGGTGAACCCTATGCGCTGCATCATCCGGCATTTCGTATTAATGATGCCGTGCTGTTGCCCACCGCACGCTACCTGGCCGATCTGGCGCGGACAGCACTCACACTGCCGGAGCCGTCCTGATGAGCGGGACCGCCGCGCTGGCTGAGCGCATCGTCCACAGTCAACCGGATGCGCGGGCACGCGACCACGCGCGACAAGGGATAGCCGATTTTCTGGCGGTGAGCTGGCCGGTGTTACAGGGTCAGGTGCCCGATAGCGGCTTACCGGCGCTGCGTACCGTCTACGGTGATGGCGGCATCCGTTCGCAGGCATTGCTGCTCGGCTACGCCGGTCATGCGCTCGATTATGATGATTTCCATGCCGATTTCCGCGGTCACCCCAGCGTGGTGATCCTGCCGGCGCTGTTTGCCTGGCTGTCAGGCCAGCCCGCCGCCAGCGTGGAACAGTTCTGTGATGCCTATGTGGTGGGGGTGGAAACGGCCGGCCGGCTGGGACTGGCGGCCAGCCAGCAGCACTATGCGCTGGGCTATCACAACACCGCGACGCTGGGCACCCTTGCCGCCGCCGCGGCGCTGGCTCGTTTCCTCGGCCTGTCCGCTGCCGCCACCGCCAGCCTGCTGGGGATCGCGGCTACCCAGGCCAGCGGTTTACGCGCTCAGTTTGGCTCGGCGGTAAAACCGCTGCATGCCGGCCTGGCGGCGGAACGTGCGGTGACCTCGGCCCAGCTGACGCTGGCTGGCATGACGGGCCGACCAGAAAATGTGATTGAGTCCTTTCTGGCCGCCAGCAGTGATGGCCAGGCGCAGCCGGAAAAGTTGACGCAGAACTGGGGTCAGCCCTGGCGTATCAGCGCCCCCGGGCTGGAGTTTAAGCCGTTCCCGACCTGCGCCGGTACCCACAGCGCGGCGGAAGCGGCGGGTCTGCTACGCCAGCAGTGGCTGTCCAGCGGCCAGCCGCTTGATGCACTGCTGCGCCAGATCGTGGCTATCGCCGTCGCCTTTCCGCCCGGCGGTGACATTGCCGCCCCGGTCACGGTACCAGCCAACGGTATCGAAGCGCGCTTTAGCCTCGAATATGTGATTGCCGCGATGTTGATTTACGGCGATCTGCGTTTGTCAGATTTTGCCGAAGGCGATGTTAATCCGGAGATTATGCCGCTGGCCGCCCGCGTTCGCCGTATGCCGGATCCTTCTGCGCCGCCGGATGCCCTCAATCCGGCACAGCGCTTTCACCGCGTGACGCTGTCGCTGGCGGATGGCACCACACGGCATCAGCAGCGCACGCGGCAGGAATCGCTGGCGGAGGGCGTTGATGTCGGGCGTAAACTGCGACTGGCACTGGGTGACAGCTCACTGGAACTGCTGGCGCACAGCGCGCTCCGCTCAACCGCCGATTTGCAGGCAGTGACAGACGCACTGCTGCAAAGTCTGCGGCCATAGCGGCTTAGTGTGGCGGAATAAAAGCCCGCACCGGCGGTCGTTCGCCCCTGAATTTCCGCACCTGCACCACCGTAATCTGTCCGCTGCAGCCCTGGGTCAGGGAGGAGGTGCCGATGTCCAGCGTCAACACGTTCGGATTACCGTGACGGCATAACGGGCGGGCGGCGGCAGGATCGACCGGATCGTACCAGGCACCGGTAGGCAACTGCAGCACGCCAGCCATGATGCTGTCGGTGACGCGGGCACTGGCAAGCACGTGGCCGCGATCGTTGTGCAGCTCAATCAGATCGCCCTCGGCGATAGCCAGCCGGGCCGCATCCTGCGGATTGAGGCTGCACACTTCCCGTCCGTCGCGCTTACCGCTCAGGCTAAAGTCGCCAAAATCGAGCTGGCTATGCAGGCGCGTCGCTGGCTGGTTGGCAATCAACCAGAAGGGATGATCAGCCGTCGGCTTTTGCTGCGGCTCACGCCACACCGGATGTCCCGGACAGTTTTGATAGTTAAAGCTGGCGATGGTGGCGGAGAAGATCTCAATTTTTCCGCTTGGTGTCGGCAGCGGTGCGGCATCAGGATCGGCACGAAACGCGTTGATCATCCGGCCACCATCCTTTAACTGCGGCAACGTCAGCACGCCCTGCTGCCAGAACGTGTCGAAATCCGGAATCGATACCTGATGTGCCGCCAGTTTTTGCTGTAGCTGATGGTAATGATGTTGCAGCCAGCCACGCGCATCACGCCCTTCGGTAAACGCCTCTTCCCTGCCGAGCCGCCGCGCCAGTTCACTGAAAATCGTGTAGTCATCGCGCGCTTCAGCATAAGGCGCAGCCACCGGCTGCATCGCGATTAAATGCCGATCGGTTGGCGCACCGCCGATATCTTCCCGCTCCAGCGTCATGGTGGCGGGCAACACAATATCGGCGTGGCGAGCGGTGGCGGTCCAGGCGCTCTCATGCACGATAAAAGTATCGAGCTGACAAAAAGCCTGACGCAGGCGCGCCAGATCCTGATGATGATGAAAAGGATTGCCGCCCGCCCAGTAAGCCAGACGGATATGGGGATAGCGCAGCTGACGGCCGTTGTAATCAAATCGGGTGCCCGGATTCAGCAGCATATCGGCAATCCGCGCCACCGGAATAAAGCGGTCGATGCCATTTTTACCCTGCGGTAAGGCCGGAAAGCTGACCAGATTATGGTGTTTGCCATAATGGCCCAGCGCGCCAAGCGCATAGGTGTAGCCGCCGCCGGGCAGGCCGGGTTGGCCGAGTGCCGCCGCCAGCACCAGGCCGAGCCACACCGGTTGTTCGCCGTGCTCGGCGCGCTGTAACGCATGCGCCACCGTCACCAGCACCCGTTTGCCGTGCAGCTGACGGGCGAACTGTCTGATAACGTCGTGGCTGACGCCACAGATGCTGGCCGCCCAGTGCGCATCGCGCACTACGCCATCCTCTTCACCGCGCAGATAAGCCACCATCTCTGGCCAGCCGACGCAATAACGGGCCAGAAACGCCTCATCGGTTAACGCCTCTTCGATCAGCACTGCCAGCAGACCGAGCATAAACGCCGCATCGGTGCCGGGTCGCAGTGCCAGCCACTCGCCCCGCGCGTCGTCCGGCAGATCGCTTTTCAGCGGACTGACCGAGATAAAGCGGGTTCCGCGCCGCGCCGCCTGCTGCATAAAATCACGTTCGGTATGCTCACTCAAACCGCCACTGGCGACCTGAGAATTTTTCAGCGCCAGTCCGCCAAAGGCCAGCACGATATCGCTGTGGCTGGCGATCTCTTCCCAGCTCACGCCACGGCGGGCAATTTCGTTCATCTCACCGACGATGTGCGGCAGCAGCACCGAGGCCGCGCCGGAACTGTAACTGTTGACTGACCGGACATAACCGCCGAGCGTGGTGTTAAGAAAGCGGTGCACCTGACTTTGTGCATGATGGAAGCGACCGGCGCTGGACCAGCCATATGAGCCGCCAAAAATTCCGGCCGGCCCCCAGGTCTGCCCGACCCGCGAGAGTTCCTGCGCCACCCGTTGCAGGGCGTCGTCCCAGTCGATGGCGATATAGTCATCGACCCCGCGACGCGAGTCGGGACCCGGCCCATTCTCCAGCCAGCCACGCCGCACCATCGGGCGGGCAACCCGCGCCGGATGATTGAGTGCCCGCTGGAAGTTTTGCAATAAAGGACTGGGATGGGGATCGCCCTCGAACGGATCGATAATCAGGCGATCGCCTTCGCGCCGGGCATGAAAAGCCCCCCAATGCGCGCTGTGCATTACCGGTTTCTGCGTCATCACGTTTCCTGGCTTACGGGCAACAAAAAACGCTGCTTACAGCACCGTTGCAATAAAGTTTCTGACCCGTCCGTTGGCCGGATCGTCGAGCACCTGTTGTGTCGGACCCGCGGCGATAATTTTGCCGCTTTCCATAAACACAATGTTGTCCGCCACTTCGCGAGCAAAGCCAATTTCGTGGGTCACCACCACCATGGTGATCCCGGAGTGCGCCAGCTGCTTTATCACCTGGAGCACTTCGCCGACCAGCTCAGGATCGAGCGCGGACGTCGGCTCATCAAACAGCAGCACGCCGGGGTCCATCGCCAGCGCTCGGGCAATCGCCACACGCTGCTGCTGACCGCCGGAAAGATTTTGCGGCCACTCCTGCTCGCGTCCGTCCAGACCCACCTGTTTCAGCAACGCCAGCGCTTTGCTGGTCGCCTGCTGGCGATTCTGTTTTTTCACCCGCATCGGTGCATCAATGATGTTCTGCAAGACGGTGCGGTGCGGGAACAGATTGAACTGCTGGAACACCATGCCGATTTCAGCGCGCTGGCGGGCAATCGCCCGGCTGCTGAGTTCATGCAGCGCCTGGCCCTTTTGCTGATATCCCACCCTCTCTCCGCCAATGCGGATGGTGCCGCCATCGAGCTTTTCGAGGTGGTTGATACAGCGCAGCAGAGTCGATTTACCCGAACCGGACGGACCGAGGATAACGGTCACCGAGCCGGCGGGAATATCGAGGTTAACTTCATCGAGAATGGTCACGCCGGAGAAGCGCTTGGTGACCTTGCGCAGTGCGATCGCTTCAGCCATTGCTGGTGCTCCTTGCGGTTTTCAAGCCAGAAAAGCGCGCCAGTGACGGCCATAAACGGCGCGTTTCACGGCGGGTGACGCCGCGGCCAAAATAACGTTCGACGTAATATTGTCCCACCGACAACACCGAGGTCATCAGCAGATACCACAGCGTCGCGACCAGCAGCAGCGGGATCACTTCATAGGTGCGCTGATAAATAATCTGCGCCGAGAACAGCACGTCCTGCAGTGAGATCACCGATACCACCGCGGTGGTTTTTAACTGGCCGATAATTTCATTACCGGCGGGCGGCAGAATGGCACGCATTGCCTGCGGTAACACGGTATAGCGGAAAATCTGCGCCGGGCGATAACCGAGGGCGCGTGCGGCTTCAACCTGCCCATTACCCACGCTCTGGATGCCGGCACGCACAATCTCTGCGGCATAAGCAGACTGATGCATCACCAGCGCGATCACCGCGGCGCTGAACGGGCTGACCAGCGCATTGGACTGGGCGCTCCAGATCTCGCCATAGCCGGGGATCGACAGCGCGATTTTGGGATAAAGGGCCGCGATGTTGTACCAGAGAAACAGCTGCACCAGCATCGGCACGCCGCGGAAAAACCAGGTATAGGCCCAGCTTACCGCGACCAGCACCGGGTTGGCGGAGAGGCGCATCAGCGCCAGCACCGTGCCGAAAGCAAACCCCAGCACCACCGAGATCGCCGTCAGTTGCAGCGTCATTAACACACCCTGCAGAATGGAGGGCGCGGTAAAGTTCGCCGCAATCACGTCCCACTCAAAGCGTGGATTGTTAATCATCGAGTTCGCCATCGCCACCACGCACAACAGCACGACCAGCGCACTCAGCCAGCGTCCATAGTAGCGTTTACCGACAATTCTCAGATCGTCGGTGTGGTCATCAGGCGCACTCATTTGAAAATGTCCTGATTACGTCTGGCTTCGGTCACCGCACCAAAGCCAATTCCCCAGTTATCGAGGATTTTCTGGTAGCTGCCATCTTTGATCAGTGAATTCAGCGCCGCCTGAACTGCCGGTTCCAGCGCAGAGTCTTTCGGGAAAGCCACCGAGACCGGCGCATCATTAACGCTGATCTCGCCGCTCATGGTCAGCGGTTTAATCACCTTCACCTGCCACAGCAGCCCTTCATACGGCCCGAGGAACATTGGCACCCGACCGCTGACCACCGCCTGCACGCCGGCCGGACGATCCGGGAAGACAGAAACCTTGATCGGCTGTTTGCCCGCCGCCTCACAGGCTTTGCTGGCCTCCTCCAGCCGGGTCACCTGAGTAGTGCCCGAACCGGCCCCCACCTCTTTGGCACACACGTCGCTGAGTGAGGTGAACGGGGCGATCGCCGCGTCTTTCTTTGAAATGATGCCGAGCCGGCTGGCATTGTAATAGCCGACAAAATCGATCTGTTTCAGGCGGGTTGGCGTGGCGTTGATATTTGACAGCGCCACGTCGTAACGGCCAGTTTTCAGGCCCGGAATGATATTGTCGAAGCCGCCGGTGTCGCGCCACTGTACTGCAATCCCCAGACGTTCACCGACGGCATTCATGATGTCGATTTCACGGCCAGCCAGCGTTTTATTATCGTCTTTATAGAAGGTGGTTGGCGGCGTGTTGGGATTGGTTCCGGCCACAATAAAGCCTCGCTGCGCAATATCGGCCGGTATCAGACTTTTCAACGCCGGATCGGCTTTCACATGCACTGAGCTGTCAGTCGGCACCGATTGTTCGGCAGCGACCGCGCTGTGCGCACTCAGCGCAAGGGCAATAAAGGTCATTCCGGTTATAAATTTCACTGGCATCTTTCTCCTGATATTTAAAAACTTTCCCGGAGGAAAAAAGTATTGAGGTGGCGATGTTTTGTTAACCTCAGAAAGCCAGATAAATCACGCGCTTTAAGGGTGTTATCATCCTCGTGATGGTGTGAACTCATTCTCAGTGAATATATGTAGCGATCACAAATGCTTAAAACAGGAATATTTTGCCGGAATATGGCAATAGTCATTTCGGTGGGCGTGAAGGTGCGAGGTCGTCAGGAAATATTGCGCTGGATGGTGATGGATTAAAAAGTCACGGTCTGGTGACGGAGAAACAGCTCGCCCGGCACGCCCGCAGTTTCAGGGCGTGCCAGTCATCGGGTCGGAACTGGCCGGGCAACAGCCAATCCGGCCAGGGTTAATCATCAGCCCGAACCGCCAGTGAGTGCGACATAATCACGGCGCGGGTCACACCGGCGCAGGCTTATTTATTCGCGGTTAAATGGCTGAATAGAGCAGCGCGGAAACGGTCAGCAGCCCGCCCATAATGACGATGATAGCCTTCGCGCCACGCAACGGACGCAGTGCTTCACGGGTATAAATCAGATAAGCCGGTATCACGAACAGGAAAATAGCGATTAGCGGTCCGCATACGGTTTCAATCAGGCCGATAACGTTGGGATTAAGGTACACAATCGCATACGACAAGCCGAACAATAGCGCGAAAGCGATCCGTCTGGCCTTACGCTGACCGGCCGCGTCGGTCGCCCTGATTGCGTCGGCGGTCAGGGTGGTTAACGTCTCTGCCACCGGCAGCGAAATGCCGAGAAAAGATTTGGTCATGCCGATTAGCGCGATGAAGGGCGCAATCAACGCCAGCAAACTAAAGCCGCCTTTGCCCTGCATAATTGACATGATATTCAGATTATCCGCTTTGGCTCTGACAAAGGTTTCATGCGGATAGCTCAAAACGCAGCTGAGTACGAAAAAGACAATCGAAACAAAAATCAGGCCGTAGGCCGCCCGCACCACAAACACCGATTGCTTCTCACCACCGTTGCCCGCCTGGCGATACCACGACGCCAGCGGGCTAATCATCGGCGTAGAGCAGAAAGCGAAGGTAATCAGCGGCAGCGTTAACCACAGATTTTTGAGCGTCTCACCGGCAGGCGCATGGCGGGTGGCGCTCAGCTGCCGGAGAAAGTTGGATATGTCCCATGCCGGGATCTGGATAATGGCAATCAGCAGAATGGTTAAGGCGAACGGAATAGCTAACACACTCAGGGTATTTACCACCTTTTCACGCCCTTTGCTCAGCATCAGGAAAAGCAGGCCCAGAACCACAAACACCAGCGCGCCGCGATTCAGCGTGCCGAGATGCAGATGATTGCTGTAATAGTCGTTGATGGTGCTCACCAGCGAGATTCCGTATACCAGCGTAATCGGGAAGTGCGCGGTGCAGAAAAACATCTTGATGGCCTGTTTGCCTTTGGCACCAAAGTAAGCACCAAACAGCGGCAGGGACTTATCCGCCGTCTGGTTGTCCCGCATGAAAACCCGGCAGATCAGCACATGAGGGATCACTGACAGCGGCAATCCCAGCAGTAACATCATGATGAAGACAATCGGGCCGAGCGTGCCGATTTCAACCGGTAAAAATAGCGTACCTGCTCCCACCGTAGCGCCATAAACGCCCATCATCCAGACGGTATCTTTAATCGTCCAGCGCGGACGCGAGGGGGTCAGGGTCTCTACGTTCTGCATGGTCATTACAATTCAATGCCTCCCGGCTAGTCGGTGATGTGTTGCTCTGCGATCCCGCATGCTGTGGCGCAGCTTCAGCGCGCTGGCTGGTTGCGCTTTACGCCGTTTTCCCGGTCTGGCTGTTGCTGACGCGGGCGCGCTGAGGGTAACCCTCTTCCCTGATCCATCCTGAGGCGATGGCATGACAGATTACGCAGTAACAACGGAGGGCTGTGGCAGTAATCAGCATGATCGATCCATGACGTTAATGGCTCTCATTGCTGGTCCCACGTGTTGCATGAAGGCAGTTGCGCGGTAAACAGGCGGTTGTCATAAAGGCTTATCGCTGTCGCGACGTTCAGCACAGACTACGGTAGCCTGGCTGACGCATCTATGATCTTTGTCAGGGAATATGGGACAGCAAACCGGTGAGCACAGCCGGTTAATGCGCGCACTTTGGGGGTTTAACCGGCGGGTTATGTCGCCTGACGGGCTGCATTGTGCTGATCCAGCATCGATACATTTTCCGGGCCAGCAGGGCCGCAATCTCCCGGTTAATCGCGTCGCGGAAAGCGTAGCGTAAACCGGGTGATGCCGTGCGCGCTGCTCACCTCACAGCTCCCGTGGTGTAAGCGCATAATGCTGCGCACAATAGACAACCCTAACCCGCTGCTGCCCTGATGCCGTGACGCCTCAGCACGCCAGAAACGATCAAAAACGCGCGCCTGCTGTTCGGCGCTCAGCGTCGGGCCGTGATTTTCCACCACCAGTTCGATAGCCGTCGGCTGGACCCTGCTGCAGACGCTCACCGGCGTGCCCGCATCGCCGTAGCGCAGCGCGTTGGCCATCAGGTTGGCCAGCGCGCGTTGCACTAACTGCGGATCGGCCCGCAGTTCGCCCTGCAGTTGCATCTCCAGCCGCATCGCCTTTTCCTCTGCCATATCGTCAAAATAGCTCTGCAGTTTGCCGCCAAGCTGCGCCAGATCGAGAGGTTGTTCATTCAGTGCCTGACTGGCATCTTCGGCTTTGGCAAGAAACAGCATGTTGTCGATCATCTTTGCCAGCCGTTCCAGCTCTTCATAATTGGAGCCGAGCAACGCCTGATAATCGCTCTGACTGCGCGTCTGGCTCAGCGCGACTTCGGTCTGGCCTAACAGCGTGCCGATCGGCGTCCGCAGTTCATGTGCCATATCAGCAGAAACCTGGCTCAACTGTTGATAACCGACGTCGAGGCGGCTCAGCATCTGATTAAAGGCGGCCACCAGCGGCTGTAATTCAGCCTGCGACTGTTGCGGCATCCGGCGGGACAAGTGACGCACATCGATCGCTTCCGCTTCCGCCGTCAGGCTGCGCAGCGGTGACAAACCGCGCCGCACCAGCCAGACGCTGATCGCCGCCACCAGCAACGCCGCCAGCGCAGTCGCCAGCAGGATCTGGTGACGATAATGGCTCAGGGTTTGTGTCCGGTCACGCATCAGGCGGCCGGTGAGGATCTCAATCTGCCCGCTGCCATCCCGGGTCGGCGTCAGTGCCGCCGCCGAGATAAACGGCGTGCCGTTGGCGCTGACCAGATGATGCACCGACGACAGCGTCAGCGGCTGGTCAGCGGCAACCGGCGTAATTGCCGGCAGAGGACGCTGGCCGGGATTCACCACGATCAGCGGTGGCTGACCGGGAAAACGCAGCACCAGCAACGACTCGGTATTGCCAAGCATATTGGCGAACAGTCGCGGTTTCTGCTGAATCAGCGTAATCGCATCTTCATCGCGCAGCAGCGTACGGATTTGATCGATGCGCGTCAGCAGTGCGGCATCGTCCCGCACGCCAATCTGCTGGGCCAGTGAGTGATAAAGCGCAAATCCGCAGAGTGAAAAAATAGCGATCACCGTGACGCTGAGCATCAGCGACAGACGCAGCGCCAGGGAGCGTCGCTTCACGCTTCTGCTTCGCAGCGATAACCCACACCGTGTACCGTGTGGATCAGCGGATAGGCAAACGGGCCATCAATTTTCTGCCGCAGACGTTTAACCGCCACATCGACCACGTTGGTGTCGCTATCAAAATTCATGTCCCAGACGCGGGAAGCGATCACGGTGCGGGTCAGCACTTCGCCAGGATGCAGCAGGAACAGATGCAGCAGGTTGAACTCTTTGTTGGTGAGATCGATACGCTGCCCGCCACGCTCGACGCGCCGTTTAAAAACGTCGAGCTGTAAATCGGCCAGCGTGAGAATATCCGGCAGCTTCTGCTGGCTGCCGCGCCGCAGTTGAGTACGGACGCGCGCCAGCAGTTCGGCAAAGGAAAAAGGTTTGACCAGGTAATCATCCGCGCCCAGCTCCAGCCCTTTGATGCGATCTTCCAGCGTGCCTTTAGCCGTCAGGAAGATGACCGGCGTGTGGATCTGCTTATCCATCGCCGCCATCACCTGCCAGCCATCAAGGCCGGGCATCATCACGTCGAGTAAAATCAGATCGTAATGATGCTCGCGGGCATAGAACAGACCATCAACGCCATTTTCCGCCACGTCGACGATAAAACCGGCTTCGGTCAATCCCTTGCGCATGTAATCACGAGCTTTGGCCTCGTCTTCAATCACCAGAATTTTCATGCGCCTCTTCCTGCTGGTTATTTTCAGGGCTGCGCCTGTTGCGCGGCTTGCTCGATCAATTTTACGACATCATCAGGATGTGACTGATACACCGAATGGCTGGCACCGGCAATTTCTACCGTATGGCTGTGCGCGCGTCTGGCATACATGCGCTCCAGATCGGGACTGATAATTTTGTCAGCTTTCGCCACCATGTACCAGCTGGGGTGGGTTTTCCACGCCGGATCGGCAATCTTAGCGGTGAACACCGCAGCGTTGGTTGGCATCTGCGCATGCGCTTCAAAATCGGCCTGCGCAGCAGGCAGGTCGGCAGCGAAATCGCTGTGAAAATACTGTGGTGCAATGGTCAGATAGCCATCGGCCGAGCGGGCAAACGGATGTGCGCTGTTGGGATATTTTTTACCGTTGCTGGCCTCGGTTTCACCGTTATCCGGCGCATGGGCGGCAATGTAGACCAGACCCACCACTTTGCTGTCGTTACCGGCTTCACTGATGATCGCCCCGCCGTAGCTGTGACCGACCAGAATCACCGGGCCATTCTGCTGATCGATAATCCGTCGCGTCGCCGTCACATCCTCTGCAAAGCTGGTCAGCGGCTGTTGCACCAGCGTCACGTGATATCCATCCTGGGTCAGCCGGTCATAGACCGGACGCCAGCCCGCGCCACCAACAAAAGCGCCGTGTACCAGCACAATATTTTTTACCGGCTGCGACTGTGCCTGCGCCTCAGCGCCAGCGATAGCCAGCAACATGCCCACGGCCAGAGTAATGCTGTTCAGTTTCATCTTCGTGCTCCTGTTTGGGAAGGTTCGCCTACAGGATATGAAACCCACTCTGACATCAGGGTGAGCGAGTTATGACAAAACCATGACAGCGGCTGCGGGATGAGGCCCGCTCAGTGATTGAGTTGTGGCAGGGTGCAGGCAACTCCCTTTTGGCAGGACCTGCCCGGAAGAGGCCAGGGAAAGGCTGTCCATCGCTCCGGCCAGATCGGTGACCCTCCCCCCAATGTTCAGGATGCTCTGTGCGGTGCCTGGAGATGCTGCGGATAATCCCCTGATTAGCGGATGGCTAAGGATGTGTCAGCAGCAGGAGCAGATCAGTCATCGAGTTCGTACTGTACCGATAACTTACCTTTCTTCTCTTTAACCTTAACGATGCGAACCTTACCGATTTCGGTGGTTTTGTTCACGTGCGTGCCACCACAGGCGTAGGGCGTCAGATCGCCCCAGGTGACGCTACGGCGCCCCTCTTCGGCCGACAGGATCCGCTGAAGATCGCGCGCCACTATCTCTGCTACCTCCGCCGCCAGGTTTTCCGCCGTTACCGTAGTGGTCAGCCCAATCGCTTCAAATACAACCCGGCCCTCGCCCGGGCGGTGATTCCCTTTGATACCATGCCAGCCATACTTTTCGGCCGCCACGCCGATGATATGCCCGGCGGAATGATAGCGGGTGTGGATAGCGCGAAGCTCAGGCGCGACGGCGAGATGAACCGGCCCGGCGGCAACCGGCGCATCGGTAAAATGTATCACTTCATCACCTTCCTGCACGGCCTGAAGCACCGCCACACCGTTAAGGGTTCCCTGATCAGAAGGCTGTCCCCCGCCCTGCGGATGGAACAGGGTTGCCGCAAGAATGACGCGGAAACGGCCATCCGGCCCGGGCGTACAGCTGATGACCTGGGAATTCATCTCAAGTGAATCGCTGTGATAGTAGGTTTTCTCAGTCATAAATTATCCACTTTAGTGCCCGGCTCGCGTCGGCGAACTGCGGGCTGAAGCCTGGCGCTACAGGTCTTTTGTCAAAATCTCACGATTGTCCGCCAGGATAGTCAGCATGGCATTAACGTACCTATCCCTGTTTCCCTGGTGCCACATCACACACAGCGGCAGCCCTTCAATTTCCATATCATCGACCGGAGCCAGCGGCAGATACTTTACGCCATCCGCGTTCATGTTGCGGTAAGAGGAAGGAACCAGCGCCACGCCCAGTCCGGCGGCAACAAAGCTCAGGATAGTCTGTTTTTCCTCGGCATATTGCGCAATCACCGGGTACCTGCCGGCCGCTCTGAACAGGTTCATCGTCAGGTCATGGCTGTGAGGACGGGTGCGTCTTTCCGGCACGATGACGGGGTCATTGCAAAAATCCTCTATGCTCACCCGGTCGTAATCTACCAGCCGGTGATGTGCCGGCACCGCCAGCACACAGGTTTCATGGGCAATAAAGCGGGTGGTCAGGGTGACGTCGGTCTGTTCTGGCGGCCGGACAAAGGCCAGATCCAGCCAGCCGGAGGTCAGTCGTGGGATCAGACTGTGCGATTTATCTTCGCTGATATGGATATCCGCATCAGGAAAAGCGCTGACGAACAGGTTGAGCAGTTTCGGCAGTAATCCCCTCGCCGCACTGTCAATGGCACCGATCCGCAGCGTTTTTTTCTGCGATATCATATTTTTACGAAACTTAAGCCGTAACGCATCAAAATCTGCAACAACGGATTTAGCGTCAATCAGAAACTCCGCGCCTTCCCGGGTCAGGGAGACGTTTCGGGTCGAACGATTCAGCAGGCGTATACCCAGATCCTCTTCCAGTAACCGGATAAAACGGCTCAGTGATGCAGGCATCATTTCAAGCTTGCGGGCAGCCCTGCCAAAGTGAAGCTCATCACCTACCACCACGAAGCATCTCAGCTGATTTATATCCATTTATTTCCCGCATTCAGATTATGCAAATTATTTATATAAACCCTTGCCGATGATAACGCCAGTTAAAACAGCATACTGAGTTCACAACAAAACGATAACAACCCTACCTGACTGTGGAGCATCCTGTTATGCACAATGACCTCGAAAAAAAGGTGATGCGCAAAGTAACGCTGCGGATTATTCCTTTTATCATGCTGCTGTATTTCATCGCATTTCTCGACCGGGTTAACATTGGCTTTGCCGCCCTGACCATGAATCAGGACCTGGGTTTTTCGCCGATGGTCTTCGGGCTCGGTGCCGGGATTTTTTTTCTCGGCTACTTTCTGTTTGAAGTCCCGTCTAACCTGATTCTGCATAAAGTGGGTGCCCGTATCTGGATCGCCCGCGTCATGATCACCTGGGGACTGGTCTCGGGTTGTATGGCGTTTGTGCAGGGCACCACCAGCTTCTATATCCTGCGCTTTCTGCTCGGCGTGGCCGAGGCCGGTTTCTTTCCTGGCATCATTCTTTATCTCAGCTACTGGTTCCCGGCGGTAAAACGTGCGCAGGTCACCGCCATTTTCATGGCCGCAGCGCCGCTCTCCACCGCGCTTGGCTCTCCTATCTCCGCGGCGTTGCTGGAAATGCATGGGCTGATGGGCTTCGCCGGCTGGCAATGGATGTTCGTGCTGGAGGCAGTCCCGGCCTTACTGTTGGGCATCGTGGTGCTGTTCTGGCTCACTGACCGACCGGCCAAAGCCAAATGGCTGACCGAAGAAGAGCGGACCTGGCTGCAAAATACCATGCAGGCTGAAGAGCAGGCGCGGGCGGTGGGCCAGAGCCACAGCAGCGCATGGCGCGGTCTGGCAGATAAGCGGGTGCTGGCACTGGCGCTGGTCTACTTTGGCACCTCAGCCGGTCTTTATACCCTGGGTATCTGGGCACCGCAGATTATTCACAGCTTCGGTGCCTCATCGTTAGAGATCGGTTTTCTTAATGCCTTCCCGGCGGTGCTTGGCGTTCTCGGCATGATCCTCTGGGCCCGCCACTCCGACCGGACCCGTGAGCGCAGCTGGCACGTTATCGCTGCCTGTCTGCTGGCGGCAGCCGGACTGATTTACGCCGGCAGCGTCACTACCCTTTTCTCAGTAATTATCGCCCTGACGCTGGTTACGGTCGGGATCAGCGCATCCAAGCCGCCGCTCTGGAGCATGCCTACCCTGTTTCTGAGCGGACCGGCGGCGGCGGCGGGCATCGCTGCCATCAACTCGATTGGCAACCTCGGCGGATTTGTCGGCCCGATGATGATTGGCATCATCCGCCAGCAAACCGGCAGCTATACCTGGGGCCTCTATTTCGTGGCCGGACTGCTGATGGTTTCAGCCCTGACGGTACTGATTCTGGCCGGAAAAGCGAAAAAGCCACAGACCACAGAACTTCATCAACCTCACACTCATTAATCGACACGGAGAAACACCATGCGTAACTATTCTATTGCCGCTATTCCTGCTGACGGTATCGGTCCTGAGGTCATCTCAGCCGGCATTGACGTCCTCAGGGCGCTGTCACAGCGCGATCCGCAGCTGAAATTTGATATTCAGACTTTCGACTGGGGTTCTGACTACTACAAACGCTACGGTGTGATGATGCCGGAAGATGGCTTGCAGACGCTGAAAAAATTCGATGCGATCTATTTCGGCGCGGTGGGCGCACCGGATGTGCCTGATCACATCACCCTCTGGGGACTGCGCCTGCCGATTTGCCAGGGATTCGATCAGTACGCCAATGTGCGGCCAACCAAAATTCTGCCTGGCGTCACCTCGCCGCTGCGCAACCGCGGGCCGGGCGATCTCGACTGGGTGATCGTGCGCGAAAACTCCGAAGGCGAATATTCGGGTAACGGTGGCCGCACCCATAAAGGTCTGCCGGAAGAAGTCGGCACCGAAGTGGCAATTTTCACCCGCGTCGGTGTCACGCGCATCATGCGTTATGCCTTTAAACTGGCGCAATCCCGCCCGCGTAAGCTGCTGACGGTAGTAACGAAATCCAATGCGCAGCGTCATGGCATGGTGATGTGGGATGAAATTGCCGCTGAGGTGGCGCAGGAGTTTCCGGATGTGCAGTGGGACAAAATGCTGGTTGATGCCATGACACACCGCATGACGCTGCATCCACAGAGTCTGGATACCATCGTCGCTACCAACCTGCACGCCGATATTTTATCTGACCTGGCGGGCGCGCTGGCGGGCAGCCTGGGGGTAGCGCCTACCGCAAATATCGATCCTGAGCGGCGCTTTCCTTCCATGTTCGAGCCGATTCACGGCTCGGCCTTTGATATCACCGGTAAAGGCATCGCTAACCCGATCGCTACCTTCTGGACGGCGGTGCAGATGCTGGAGCATCTGGGCGAGCATCAGGCCGCCGCGCTGATCATGGAAGGCATCGAACACGTCTGCACCCACGGCATCCTGACGCCCGATGTGGGCGGCACGGCAACAACGGCCGATGTCACGCGTGCCGTGGTGCAGTTCATCGAATCCCATTCAACCGTTGCCGAGAGTGCCTGACAATGAGAAACGATCGGGCCGCAGCGATCCTGGAGGAAATCTTTACGCAGGCGGTTGACAGTGCCCGTCCCGGGCCTGTCGTGCCGGCTGCGCTGCCGCAGAAGCCCGCCGGCCGCTGCGTAGTGGTCGGGGCGGGCAAGGCGTCGGCCGCGATGGCAGCGGCGGTGGATGCCGCCTGGCCAGACGTGGATGTCAGTGGCGTGGTGGTAACGCGCTACGGTCACGCCGTGCCTGCCGGGCGTATCCGCATTCTGGAGGCTTCACATCCGGTTTCAGATGCGATGAGTGAAACGGCGGCGATGCTGATTCTGGAAACACTGCGCGGCCTGACACCCGACGATCTGGTGCTGGCGCTGATATCTGGCGGTGGCTCCGCCGTGATGGCCTTACCCGCGCCGGGTATCACGCTGGCCGATAAACAGTCAGTTACCCGGGCACTGCTGCACAGCGGTGCCAGCATCAGAGAGATGAATCTGGTCAGGCGTCATCTGTCGGCAGTAAAAGGTGGCAGGCTGGCGGCACTGGCGCAGCCTGCTCAGGTGGTTTCGCTGATTATCAGCGATGTTCCGGGTGATAATCCGGCGGATGTGGCATCCGGTCCGACGGTGGCTGACAGCAGCACACCAGAAGATGCGCTGAAGGTGCTCGAACGCTACGCTATTCCGGTCTCCGCCGCAGTTCGCCATCTGCTGAGCCAGCCGCCGGCGTTGTCAGGCATGCTGCCGGTCGGTGAGGTCAGGATGATTGCCACACCCGCGATGGCTTTACAGGCCGCGGCCAGTGCGGCACGTCATCACGGTATTACGCCACTGATACTCGGCGACGCCATCGAAGGTGAGAGCCGGGAGGTCGCCACCGTCATGGCGGGCATCGCAAAATCAGTGAAGCAGCACGGCTACCCGCTGAAGGGGCCAGCAGTGTTGCTGTCAGGGGGTGAAACAACGGTGACGGTAAGCGAGGGAAAGGCAGGTAAAGGCGGGCGTAATACCGAATTTTTACTTGGGCTGGCCTGCGCCTTGCGGGGAGAAAGCGGAATCTGGGCCATCGCGGGAGACAGTGACGGTATTGATGGCACCGAGGATGCGGCGGGTGCGATGATTTTTCCTGATACGCTGTTGCGCGGCAAAACCTGTGGGCTTGATGCGCTTAGCTATCTGAACGCGCATGACAGCTACAGCTATTTTCATGCGATTAACGATCTGCTGATAACCGGACCGACATTAACCAACGTTAATGACATCAGAGCGATATTGATAGGCTAACCTGTGGCTCTCTTTTAAACGAAGAGAGCCACAGTTCATTTCTCTTATTACGCGAACCAGCATGTCGCTGCCCTGGCATTTTTTCTCTAAACCGGTCTGCGCAGGGAAGAATGAGCAGGCTGTCACTTCCCCTTCCTCACCTCTCCTCACTTTATGCGTCACTTTTGCGGCAACGGATAACGGTTATCTTTTCATCATTGATTGACACCATCCGGTGGTTTTCAACCCTGGCCAGCCAGCGACTGAAAATGGGCTGAAATCAGTCGTGACTGAAACAGGTTTAATTCAAACAGCCCGGTGATAGCGGTTGAAGGAGGTTATTTCTGACTTTGTTGCTGATTATCTGCTTCTTTTTGTTTTTTCTTAGCCATGTGATGGCCTACAGCGCAGCCGGCAGCGGCACCTGCAACGCCGTGATTCGCAACATGGCCAGCGACACCTCCAACAGCAGCGCCTTTAAGGCATCCCTTCGCCTCAGCCTGCATGCTCATGCTGAAAAGCAGGCCAGCGGCCATGATGCCAAACGTTAACTTCTTCATATTTTTTTCTCCATGTAATGACTGGCGTGTTCCAGTTACTTACCAGCATAGCCAGTTAAAACCAGACGCCTTGCCAGAATGGATAAAACTAAAACCTGGTTACTCTTCGTTACGTTTAACACTGACCCAGCGGGATAATCAGGCGCTTTACGGGTGATCATATCGGGCAGTTTCCCTGCCCCGTAAACACCTCGCGTGGCTGAAAGCCGTCCAGCCCTGCCCTGCCGGCTTTGCTGAGGATCTCATCTCGGATGATTCAGGATTGCCCTCTTAACGCGGCTGACAGAAGCCAGCAATGTTGTTTTTAAATGCACGAAAAACGCATGGCCGTTCTTCAGGTCTCAGTGACCGTGAACGGTCAATCCAACAAGACGGATAACGACAGGACGGACAACCAGTATGCAAAAGAAAGCCGCTGGCATGGCGACCTGGTAAGCATTCATCACATTTGTCAGGTAATGGGGTCCCATTCCGAATTCGGCTAACGTGATGACCAGACTCATCAGGAATGCCATGATGGTCGCCATATAAAAAGCAAATATGTACGGTGCAGCGCGCTTTGGCAGGCGATTTCGTCGGGTATTTTTAGCGATAGCATCAGTCATCGGGGTATCCTGTTTAATAAAGATGGACGGAACTGCTGCTAACCTAACAAGCTTATCAGGACGGTTGTAGCGTGGTTATGCTTTAATCATTATTAAGCAAAAGTGACGAATGAAGCATTGAGGATAAGATGGACGTTTTAGGGCTGATCAGCACGTTTATCCGCGTGGTGGAGAACGGCAGTATTGCAGCGGCGGCACGCGCTAAAGGTATGAGCCCGGCAGCAGTTAGCCAGAGTCTTTCTCGTCTTGAGGCGCATTTGGGCGTGCGACTGCTATCGCGCACCACCCGTAGCATGACCTTAACTGAAAACGGTAAGCGTTATTTCGAGAAAGTACGCCACATTCCACATGATATAGAGCTCGCCTCGCAGGCTGCGGCCAATGAAACCAAACCGCAGGGACCACTTTGTATCGCTACTACAGCCGCGTTTGGTCGGTACGTTCTGGCGCCACTTATGCCCGCTTTCAAAGCGTCCTTCCCCGACATAGATATCGAACTGATCGCTACCGATCGCAACGTCGACCATCGGCTGGAAGGCGTCGACGTCAGTATCCGCATTGAGGCGCAGCTGAATGATCAACTGATCGCCAGGAAAATCGCGTCATTGCCGTTTATATTCTGCGCAGCTCCCGCTTACCTTGACCGTGCTGGCACGCCTCAGACACTCGCAGAACTTAGCCAGCACGCCTGCCTGGTTTTCCGCTATCCAACCGACAGACGGTTTCTGCCATGGACGTTTATGGTCAACGGACAACCTGTCAATGCAAAACCTGACCCCAGCTTCATCAGTGATGATATTGATATCATTGCAAAAATAGCAGTCAACGGGGGCGGAATTGCTCGTCTGGCGAGCTTCGTTGCTCAGCCGTTGATAGACAGTGGTCAGTTAAGACCGTTGTACTGGTCAGGGCACAATGGCGAGAGCAGCGTTGAGTCCCTGCCAATGAATATCTATGCCTGCGTCACCGAACGTTCGGCACTTAATGCGAAAGTTCGGGCATTTATTGAGTTTTTAGAAGCTGCGATTTGAGACAAGGCCGCTTTTAACGGGCAAAACTTACCGCAGAAAAATTGCCTGGTGATGGCTTTTCTACAGGCCACACCCTACGCATTGCGGCTCTTACCTACCGCCAGATTGCCAGAGGCTTATCACTCAGGTCTGATACGGCAATTATGTCCGGATCACATTCATCAGCCGCACGACCAGCGAACGGATCTCTTCCCCTTTTCATCGGTGAACCGCTTTACCGGCTGCAGGTCGTGCGCACGGCACTTTGACTCCCCGCTATCATTCATCCGGGTACCGGTGAAAAGGCGATTTGATCGCCCTCATGCTTCATCTTAAATTCTACGCCCAGCGCTGCCCGGAATTAGCGTGAACATTAATCTCCTTAAGCCTCGTATTTTCCTGAATGGTGAGCCACCAGCTGCCTGCACAGCTGGTGATTTTTGCTTGCTACTGCTTCCCCTGTTCGCTATGAGCGAAATAGGAATTTTGGAAAGCATACTTATATTGAGGTGTATTAATTTATGGGGAGCAGTTCTGCATAATAAATTTCTCCCTGCCAATGAATAACGTCATTCAAGGTTTATTCTTACCACGACTTTACCCGGATAATCATGCTCGCCAGCCGCTACTCTCATCACAAAATCAGCGAAATCATCAAATTCAATAACAGTGGAAACCAGACTCTCTAATGGAAATTGCTGTGGATAGGTGGCATGAAGGCGAAAACTTTCTTCATAATCTTCCTTGTAACAACCATATGCGCCGCAAATCCGTAAAGCTTGCCCCTGATACTCGGTTTCCCGAATGAGCTCTTTTCTGCGGATAACATCTATATCAACCCCGGTGGTCAGGAATTTATCACCTTCACGCGTTCCTCCGTAGATCAGCACAGTACCACTACTGGCAGTAAGATCAGCGGCCATTGCCAGTATATCTTGTGTGACAATAGTCGATACAACCATGACAATATCAAATTCGCCTGCATGATCCTTTGCGTTATCTAGTGCAAAAACTTCATCTTCACGCAGCAGTTGTTTTTCATGCGCGAAATCACGTCTCATTTTACCCCGGTTAAAAACGGCAACTGACGCACCTAAATATTTCGCATACATTGCAAACATGGTCCCGGAACAACCGGCCCCTATTATACCGACCTTTTTCCCCTGCAGATCTGTTGCTTCAGTGAGCGCTAACAATTTCTGAGTAGCATGGACAATGCATGCCATGGGCTCTGGCATCCAGATGTGATGGATAATATCTTGCTGAGGAACCCTGATAATAGCCTGATCCAGTTGTTCTGGGGAGCCATTAACAAACACGTACTCCGCAAAACCAGTGGTCCGGTCTGGCGTAATATTGGGATTGAAAGTCACCAACTCACCTTCCTGAAATCCGCTATTCGTCCCGCCAAATACCACTGTTCCTACCAACTCATGACCAAAAAGAGGCCCCCTGTCTGATGGAACGTCCCGTGAACCTATAATTTCTTTGACGTCTGCACGGCAAATACCGATATAGTCCGGCCGTATAACGACACTATTTTCACCGAGGGTATGTCGTGGAAAATTTTTAGTGACGTTTCTGACAATGCCATTCGCGAGTTCAGCTGTTTTATACGTCGTCGGTAAATAAGACATGTTCATTCCTGAAAGCTAAATTCAATAAGTCTGTTGCCTCTCTAACGTTAACCACGGGTAGAAAGGCAAACATTATTTTTATTTACCGGTTACGATTCAAGCACCGGCGTAAGGGATTGACGGCTGAGACGCCATGCAAACAAAGTGATAACCAGACTAATTGCCGCAAGCAGGGCTGCGGCCAGAGGGACTGCGCGAATACCGAAACCAAAATCAAGTACAGTGCCCCCCATCCAGGCACCTAAGCCGTTACCAAGATTAAAGGCTGAGACATTTACTGACAGCGCGAGCGTCGGAGCTGCAACTGCCAGTGACTGAATGCGCGCCTGCAGGGAAGGAATAATTGAAAATCCAATTGCGCCGAACAGGAAAAGAGTGATCGCTGAAAGCACCGGCACCACGCTGGTCATCCAGAAAATAACCAGCACAATGACCAGGCTGCTCAGTACTATTGTCACACCGCGCATCACGTGTTTATCCGCCAGTCTGCCGCCCGCGAAGTTGCCCATGATAGCACCGATACCGAAGACGACTAAAAGCGCGGAAACGGCAGAAGGTGAGAAATGGCTGATGTCCATTAACAGTGGCACAACGTAGGTCGAAGCTGTAAATACGGCCCCTTGTGCCAGCACCGTTGTAATCACCGCAAAGATAAACGTCGGATTGCCCAGCGAGCTCAATTCACGACGCATTGCCCCAGGTTTAGACTGTTCAGCCTGCGGTAATTTTGCTGGCATAAATACTGCAATCAATGCCATTGAAATCATGGCAACAATCACGATAGCAATAAAAGTCGCACGCCAGCCAAGGTTTTGGCCAATGAACGTGCCCAAAGGCCCGCCTAACGCGTTTGCAAGATTAAAGCCAAGCGCAATTTTTGCCATGGCTGAGCCCTGTTTACCGGGGGGAGATAACGTAGCGGCGAGGCTGAAGGCAACAGCCACAAATGTCCCGTGGCTTACTGACGTGAGAATGCGCGCTGCCATCAGCATTTCATAATCAGATGCCAGTACCGCCCATACGTTGCCAATGATAAATGGTACCATTAAGCCCACAACCAGTGTCTTACGAGGAACACGGGAAGTGAGGAGTGTAACAAACGGGCCAATTATCGTTACGCCTAATGCGTATCCCGTTACCAGCAGTCCGGCATCTGGAAGAGTAACCGCCAGATCTGATGACACCACAGGTAACAGCCCTGAAATAATAATTTCCGCTGTTCCCAGACAAAAGACTCCTAACATCAGCGCAAATAGCGTGATAGGCATAAAAAACTCCTCGAAAATTTTTATGTCGAAACCCAATTATTCAACCTGACAGTAACGACATTATTAAAATGCAGGAAAAAAACATCATTTAATATCTGATCAGCTAAACAAAATTAAAAATGAAGGAAGTTCGCTGACGTTCAATATCTTAACGGAATCACCCATCATACTTCTGCATCAACTCAGAACTCCCGCACCTGTTTTTGGTAACCGATGGTCTTATCGCGTGTTTTTTCAACCAACAGATATCACTTTTAAGACGTGAAATAACGCCATCTCGATAGTCATTTTCCAGGACTAACGTACTGACGAAAACTTCTTTGTTATTGAGCGCATTAATAACGTCAAGAATAATCTGGTCGCTGCACGTTAGTGGCGCATTTTCATCCATAACCTTAATGTGTATTTGTGGAGCAATTAAATTTGCAGCCACTTTTACTACACCCAGAGGAGATTGCCCTACCTTTAAAGGATTACCTGTATCAAGAACCACGCGAAAGCTGGCTGAGTTAACCATTCGGATAAGTTTCAGCAAATTGTCAGGGTTAAGCACATTTTCTGTTGCCAGTAAAAGGCCTCGTTGCTGTGCCTGGCTACACGCCCAGTGTAATACCTCTGCCGTTCTGACTAATTCAGTCTGATTAGTGATCTCACTGCGGCGAAAGCTGGGAAGAAACACCAGCCCTGCTCCCAACGTATCAGCGGTATCAATAGCTCTGGAGATAATACTTTTTACCTCCCGCGACGCAGAACTGGCTGGCTCAGCACACAAACCAATATCATTAAGTACATTTGCCGACACAGCCAGTAAATGAACATGGGTTTCAGTAAGCGCTTCACTTATGGCTTTCAATGTTTGCGAATTGTCCAGCCATGGCGACCTGCCCGGTCCGCCCAGGTCCAGCTGAATCCCCTCTACGCCAACCTCAGCGGCGAGGTGAATAGCGTCCCGGCCACTCACAGGCAGTCGCCAGTCTGCTAAACCAATGTTCATCGGCGTCACAGCCTGCTCCGATCGCTCTGTGATGCTGGTTTCGTTTCCTGGACAGGCTGCCAGTGGCCATTGGCCTGAACCATTAAGCTTGCACCATTGATGAACTGATTCTGATTTGTGATCAGCTCCACCGCGACTCGGTCAAAACTCTCCGGTCTCATATAACCTGAGTAATCGAAATCAGATGGACGGCGACGGCGAATGCCCGCAGAATCAACCATTCCTGCTGGAAGCACAGAAATAAAGCGGACCTTTGCAGGATCTTCTTCCTGGCTCAGCGAGTCAATCAGTGAAGCACAAGCCGCTTTCGTTGCGGCGTAACCTGAACGCCCGGGCCCACCGTTATAAACCACCTCAGAAGAGACATTCAGAAACAGACCCGGCAACGATTGACGTAGCGAAGGTAACGTTGCCTGCAGCGTCAACCATAGCCCGTTTAAATTGACCTCAAGTTGCTGGCGCCATTCGGTTAATGCGGTCTCTGAAAATAAAGAGCGACGATCACCATAGTACACAGCCGCATAACACACGGCCTGCAAAGGACCGGTGGCGGCCTCGGCCAGCGCTGCTTGTACAGCTTGATGGTCCGTAAGATCTACTGACATCCAGCGAATTTTTCCCTGGTTTGATGGCGGATTCCGACTGAGAACTGTGACTTCCAGACCGGCCTGGGACCAGGCTTCTGCTATCGCTCTGCCAATCCCGGTTGAACCTCCAACCACTAGCGCCTGACGACCCGTTATAGACATCTTTTAATTGCTCCTTATTATCAAGTTTCCGTGCTGAATTGCACCGCAAGTTTTATTAACCTGCGACCATCGAATTGTCGCTCCGCTGATGATGCAAGATGCGTCATCACATCAGCGGCCTTTTCCAGAGAAAGAGTATGCGTAATGAGAGAACTGTAGCGCTCAGGCTGTTTCATTAGTTCGTCTGCAGCGCTTCTCAAATGACGGTTAGCTACGCCACGCTGGCCAACTAGCTGGACGGTTTTGGCATGACTGGTTTGATGTGTCTGAACCACACCGGGCATGGGCTTACCGGCACAATTCACTGCTCTGATTTGGCTTAAGAGGACACCAGGTAACAAAGGCGTAGCAGCATCTGCTGGTAACCCCCCCAGTAAATTTATCCTGACTTCTCCGCGAATGTAGCGGAGTGCAGTTTCGAGACACGCCAGAGTCGCATTACGTGGCGTAGCGATCAGCACCGCAACACGTGCACCTTCCGAAAGTGAAGAGAGTAATGCCATACCTGCTGCATTATTCAGAACGCATTGTGCAGCACCCGCTTCATAACGCCTGCTCCATGCCATTCCTTGTTCAGTATGGTGCAAATGCTGGATGCGTATTCCAGCCACCAGTTTGTCAGCTGCAGCCCGAACTGCCAGATGGCCTATTACACCATCACCAAATACCACCAGCGTGTCTGGGTTGTGGTCTGACAATAACTCAAAGGCATAATGTACCGCCGCAAGTGGCTCCAGCAGGGTCGCTGTCGCGGAATGGTGAACGGTGCTCAGCGGTATAACCAGGCCATCGCGTACTGCGATTGCAGGAATCAGTACATTTTCCTGGAGCAGACCTTCGACATTGTGGCCCAACAGAAATGCAGGATCGCTGCGATGCGTTGGATTGATGCAAACCAGCGTTCCAGGTGCCAGATTGGCCGAGACATCTTTGCCTACCTCACTCACACGTGCGATACCTTCATGCCCGAGGATCTGGCTAGGATCATCACGAAGTCCGCGTAACATCTGGATATCTGTTCCGCATAAACCTGCGTATATAGGGTTGACTGTAAGTTCATAACCCTCTGGCTTGCGGGTTGGCCTGTCCATCACCACGACTTTACCGTCATGGCGAACTAACGCTCTGTGCCACTGATTCATTACCAGGCTCCAAAGGTAGCGGCAACCCCCGCGCCAGCAAGACAGTCTGCTTGAGCTACCACAATACGTGTTGCTATCCAGTCAAAATCCAGATGGCTGGTCAGGTACAAACCCGCAGTGCGCAAATGTTCGAGAATCGCAGATCTGTAGTGTTCACCCAGCGAAACTGCAACGCCTCCGGTGATGACAATTTTATCTAAATCCGGGTCAAGACAGAGTGCAGTGCGAAGAACATCAGCAACAGGTAACGTCACAGCGCTGAGTAGCGCTTTCGCTACCGGGTCATTTGTATGCAGTGCCTTGCTGAAGGCCTGTTCAAAATTGCTACCTTCTTCAATTGTTCTCCCAAGCATCGAATCCGCCCACTGCTGCGGTTCCCGAACTTTAAAGAGGTCCGCCATTCTTGCTATACCTCGCCCCGACGAAAACGAAGAGAGGTGATTTAATTCACCGCAGTCGCACAGCAGATGCACCATCTCGCGACCCAGGTTCGTGGTTGCGGGAAGATGACCGATTTCTCCTTGCAGGCCACAGGAGTCAAAAGGAATATGCCTTGTCGCTCTGTCTATAGTACGCGCAGCAATCCCGGTGCTAATTGTCACCAACATGACTTTGCGGTCCTGGGCACACAGTGGCGTGGTAATAACGTGCAGCAAGGCGGCTGTGACATCATTAACGACATGCCATTTGACATCAGGCCGCAGGCGAATCAACTCGCTCTGAAGATCAAAGGGAACGTTGTGCGCTCCCCAAAGCGGCGCTGAAGCATAAACCGTTGCATTGCGATGATTCATCGCCGCCCCAAAAGAAATGCCCACTGTTTTATCCTGATCGCAGACAGGAATTTCAGTTATTGTTTTCACCAGCCGCTGTTGCAATTGTTGAACAGACATATCAGGGTGCTGATGAAAGCTCGGTGTGGTTATGGATTTGCGAGTACCCACACCTTTATCCGCTGACCACTTAGCCCATCGCATGTGAGTCCCGCCAATATCGATCACAGTGGCTGTTTGGGTCATGCTGCTACTTCCCCGCTTAATAACTTTTCGCGACTTTCGAGGAACGCCAACGCAACAGCAAGTTCATCGCGTGTAATGTCATTGACAAAAGCCACGTTGCCGATACCGTCAGAAAGCGGAATACGCTGTAATCCATCACGATGTTTGATCGTGTCAACGAGGGCTTCTTCCAACAGGGCGAGATTAAAAATAGGATTTGAAATTGGCAGCCCGCTTTTTTGTATCAGCGATATGGCACGTTCTGTCTCTTCTGCCGTCAGCAGTCCGCGCCCATGAGCAAGCGCAACGCACAGCGCCATATCAACGGCAACCGCTTCGCCGTGCAGCAGCACCGGATTAGCGAGAAGTTCCAGCGAAGGGCTGAAGGTATGCCCGAAATCTACGCAACGGGCTAATTCTGCTTCCCAGAGATTTGGTTCAAGTTCTGCCAACATGCCAGCAATAGAGCGCGTGATAATTTCCTTCATTGCGCAATCTTCTGAGGAAAAAGCTTCCGGAGTCAGATGCGGTGACATCATTTCAAGCAATTCAAACAGAGGCTTATCTTTAATAAGCGCCATTTTAATAATTTCCGCAACACCATTAGAAATATGACGTTGGTTGAGACTTTTAAGAAACGACGGATCGATTAAAGCTGACGTCGGCGCAAAATAGGTTCCCAGACGATTTTTATGATCTCCGTGATTGATACCAGTTTTAATGCCTATACCTGCATCAATCTGACCCATTAAGGTGGTTGGAATACGAAGGTAGGGTATACCGCGACGATAAAGACTAGAGGCAAATCCCACTACATCAAGTAAGACACCCCCACCGATACCGATGACGACCTCGCCACGACGCAATAAACCGGCGTCTGCCATCGCCTCAGCTACCAGAATGGTTGATTCGACATTTTTGTTAATCTCATCTCCTGAGATAACTTTCCAACGGATGTCAAAATTCCAATGTGAGAAGTAAGCTTTGAATCTTTCACCGTAGATTTCATCAACTTTTTTATCTATAACAACCAGTCGTTTGATACTTGCCTTTAAGTTTTTGTCGACATGCTTTGCACAGGCCCGCGCTAAAGATGGATTTTTAAGATTTAATATATCTCTGACGATTGAAACCTGATACTCCACTTCCTGTATCGCATGCATATGCCATGTTAAATCAGTACTTTTGGCTAGCGGTGCGCGCCGAAAGCTTAAAGTATTAGATAGCTGTTGATTTTCGTTCATATTATTCCTTTTGATTTTAGCCAACCATTATTTGCACAACGAGCGATAACATCACTTCGCATTATTAGATTGCTGTCCTACACTTTTAGCTTCCGTGTATAGGCTATGTTTTAACTCGGGGTGTGATATCAATTAACACCACAATGACTTTACATTAACTTACGTTCTGGAATAACCTACCTGCAGTTCCGGACTATGCTGCCAGATTTGGCCGCAATCCAACTTGAGGTACAAAAAATGATCGATTCACTTTCCGCTATTTCGGTGTTCGTGAAGGTGGCGCAAGTGGGGAGCTTTGTATCAGCGGGCCGTGCGCTGGGATTGAGCGCTTCAGCTGTGGGCAAACGGGTGACCAGCCTGGAGAACAGCGTGGGAGCACAGCTTCTTCAACGCAATACCCGTAGAATTTCATTGACCTATGAAGGTGAGTGTTTTTTAAACCATGCATTGCGCATTCTTGAGGAAGTCGATCAGATACAAAATGCCATGCTGGTTTCAACTGAGAGCGCCGTCGGAAGATTAAAAATCAGCGTAGCCCCCATCCCGAATCTGTTTAGTGAAAGATTTAATACTTTTCTGGAAGAACACAGAGAGATAGAAGTCGAATTCGATTTTTCCGACAGGTTTGTCGATCTGGTTGGTGAAAATTTCGACGCAGCCTTGCGTGTCGGAAATGATCCTGATGGAAATTTACGCTCTTACTACATTGGTGATATTCAAAGCGTACTTGTTGCCTCTCCGGATTATCTTTCCCAGCATGGTCAACCAGAAAGTGCAGAAGAACTCACCACTCATACTTTAATTCACTATCGGTCAAGAAATACTGGCATGATTCAAACATGGCCATTACCGGGAATAAAATCTTTACATCTTCCTCAATCGATTATTTGTAACGATATTGAGACTCGCATTAAGCTGGCGCTTAATGGTAATGGCATAGCATATCTACCTAACGTTTCAATAAAAGAACATCTGGAGTCAGGCTCCCTTTGTACGCTGCTGGAGGATAAGATTAGTGATACCAGCACACCGATTTATGTTGTCTGGCCATATGCCCACAGGTATTCGTTACGGCAAAGGTTATTAATTGACTATCTTAAACGATTCAAAATTTGAGCAGGATAAATCCCCAGGGGTTTAACAGATATCTTATTATGGCAGATTAACATCGCAATGCATATCTGGCACCCTTTTGACTAATTAATACACCATTACCATAATACATAGTAATATATTTTTATTTCCTGTTTCGTGCTGGTACTTTTCTTTATTTTTCTTGTTATAGAAAACCTCTATAAATCTGTTCACATATTTGATGTATTTACTTTGTATGACGTAAACCAATTTAGCTCTCCATGCAAACGTTCTGAATGATACCAGATGACCTGCCCCTCATTGATTAATACAGTCTGATGTTACAAAGGTCCGCTATTGGTACAGAGTGGACTGACCCGGGCGCAAAGTCCACTACGAGCAAAAAATGGGCATGGAGGCGCATTAGTACACAAAAGACGGTTACAGCGAAGCTGAGGTTATTTGTTTTTTACGAACAGAAAATTTTAGTCAGGGATCGAAACGAGACTGTCGTGAAAACTTTATCCCCCTTCTTATCCTGCATCTTCTTCAACATTGTATTTTCGTTGCTCAATATCCCACGGAAGCGCAGGTTGTTTGCGAACAAGTTTTGTTTTTCTTTTTGAGAAGAAATAAGTTCTGAGTTCTAAAAAATGACGGCTTTTTTTCGGTTGAGGCTCATAAGTGATAAGAAAAAAAATTAAAGGCCTACTAGCTTCACTCCATATTCTGGTTGCTTTTTCAATAACAATATTGATATTTTCATGCTGACAATACGAGATGAACGTGGAGAAATAACACTTATCGTTTTTTTCAAGCAGTTTGTCTAATTCGTTAACGCTGTCTCTGTCTGCCTGATTATACTCCCACTCAACATAGGTTAAAATTTGATTATCTGGGTATCGTAAGACTGCATCGGTACGCCCGCACTGTTCAAAAAACGTTCTCGCGCCCATCAACTTTGCACACTCTCGCATGACCAGGCCAACATGAATGGTCCAGTTGGATCGGTTGATATATTCACCTTTGAACACAGGAAAATCTTGATACCACACACAATTAAACAGACAGATGAAATCGCGCTCTACTCGCTTCAACGCAAGCCTCTTTTTCAATAAATGATTTGTAAACTGATAAGTAATATCTGATATCGGCTATTCATGACTACACTTTAGGATTTTAATGTCTGGGTCCCGATTTAAGTGCTCTTTGGTTGTCAAATCGGATTTATTTCACTCTTATTACTTATGCAGAGCTGATAAACCTACCACGAAGTGAATCAAGTCCGTTTCTGGCACAGAGCGGATGTCCGGCATGAGCTTTCCAGACTAGCAGATAACATCAGCCTAAGAATCAAGCACAATACTGGCAGTATCCTGTCCTGGTTGCCCTTACTTTTCGGCAACTGATCATTGTTATGTCTTAATTGTTGTTTGATGCCAATCGGTGGCTTACAAGCCTGACCAGTCAGTGACAACAGTTTTTGCTGACAGCTATGCTGTATGGCCTTCATATCACCCTATAGCAATGTTTCGTTAAGCGTTTTGTTTTAAGGGATTTAGTGGACTTCAGAAGAGGATAACAGGAGAGAAAATTGGCCCCTACAGGATTGAATAGTAAATCATATGTGCATGTTATTTAGTTATTTTTCCTTGTTATGTAATTACACATACCCCCAAATGTTTTTGTGACCTCAAAGTCATTAGCTCTTCTAGTGGCGATAAAACCGCATGGCTTGTCGATGCCATCCGACAGAAACTGAACCGTCCAGAGAATAACCCTAATGCTCGCTTAATGTCATTGGTGGAGCGGATGGAAGTAGCTGCCGCTGCTCTTATCGTCGGTAAGCAGGGTGTACCGGGTTCGCCATATGACGAACAGGAGGTGATCCGCATCATTGCTGAGACTATCAATCAGGGCTTTGACAATGCTCGCATCATCGCAGAGCGGCTTAACGATGCAGGCTATCAGACGAAAGCTGGTAAGGCGTGGACTAAAGATATATAGCGCATGGAAACGTCAGGCAGACCATAAAGCTAAAGTCGATGCGGCCATGCCCAGAAATTAGTAACCTGAACGGGTAGGCTTGTTGATGTTGCATGGATGAAAAATGAAAAGACGCTTTTGGCTAGTTCCAGGTATTGTGTTTGTTACTGTGTTTTTTGGAATGAAAGCTTTATTGGGAGGTGGGTGTTCAGATGGCTGGCAGTCACCTTCAATTGGTATACAGGGAGCTTGCTCACACCATGGCGGCGTAGGAAGCGGAGGGGGAATATCGCTTATTTGTGCCTTAGCCTTGGCTGGCTATAGCTTTTACAGATTAGACAAAGAGGAAGCCGAGAAAAACCGCAGGAACTATCAATTATCAAAGCAGAATGAATGGCTTAGGCTTGATCTAACCTCAGCACCATTCAATCCACAGGAACACTATTCAATTACGGGAAATGCCCTTTCATATACCTACATAAGGCGCATTGGTTCTGAGCCTGAATCTTTAACGGTTACCATTAGCGATGCGGATTCAAGCAAAATAGAGAAGTTAGCCCTCACTTTAGCTTCACAGAGCCATGCCACGTCTATGCTGGTTCTCGATGGTCTTGATGTTTCCCTAACCATGAATATCGGTAAGTTAACAACCTTCCAGGTACACCAGATTTCAGATATTGGTTCCCTGGGGAACACAGCTGTCCTTCTAATTAAGACGCTCAATAATCATTTGCACCCCGACGCTTAATATTTCTTCTTTCAGCTGGCTTTTGCCATCTGAACTCTGACGCTGCCATCCTTTGACGGTGGCGCTCTTTCGCCTGTAGGGCCTGTGCTACTCCGTTTCGGATTGTGTAAAGCGTGTGCCTGTCCAACTGACCTGCCCCCAAATGTACCCCCACATGATTATTGATTTCAATAGATGTTAGTAGACGTTGAGATAACGAGATTCGCGGTAAGGAGCTTACTGAATAGGGTTTTGTGTACTTGATTAGACTTGAGGAGAAGTAAAAATGGTACGCCCTACAGGATTCGAACCTGTGACCTACGGCTTAGAAGGCCGGTGCTCTATCCAGCTGAGCTAAGGGCGCATGGAGATGGCGTGGATTATACGTCGGGAAGCGGGTACGTCAACGTTTTTGCCGTTCCTCCGCAGCGAAGTGCTGCGGTAATGACCAATTGGCGTCAGTGACGCCTGCGCCATTCACTGAGCGACACGAGTTTACTGTTGTCGGTAAATTCTCCTTCCAGCTCAATCCCTTGTGGTGTGAAACGCGCATTGTATTGCTCACGAAGTGCATGTAGCGCCGGGATGTCCGGCTCCAGCTGGCGCAGAAAGCCCAGCGCGAGCAGCAGCTGCTGGCGGCTAATAAGCGGTGGAAAACCGGCACGACTGAGAATCGCATGCCAGCGCTGGCTGTTCTCCTCGCTGCCGTCAACAATCAACACCTGCCAGATCAGCAGTACCGCTGCGCCATTATGCAGATGCGTTTCATTATCGTTGCTGAGATAGTCGATAAACTCTTTCGCCGCCTCTTTCCCCATCATAGAGATCATTGATTCCACCTGGACCGGTGGCAGCTGCAGCCGTTTGCTGAGCCGCTGAGCGGCGTGACGTGAGCCAGCGGTGAGCAGCTGAAATCCAGCGACAAACACCACCGCCAGAGTAGCAAGCATTATCCAAATCATTACATCGTCCCCTGATTGTCCTGCAGATATCATACGCATGCAGGCCGGCACTCGTCGCGACGAAAAAGCCGGAAAGCGCGTACGCGTCTGAAACTGTAACTGACAGCGCGCCACGCTTCTGACAAAATAGCCCCCTTCCCCCGATTCAACACAACACAGTGGATTTCCTCTCTGATGGCAGCAAAAATTATTGACGGTAAAACGATTGCGCAGCAGGTGCGTCTTGAGGTTGCGGAAAAAGTAAAGCAGCGTCTGGCAGCCGGCAAACGTGCGCCAGGTCTGGCCGTGGTTCTGGTAGGTGAAAACCCGGCATCGCAGATTTATGTGGCCAGCAAACGCCGCGCCTGTGAAGAGGTCGGTTTTCTCTCCCGCTCCTACGATCTGCCCGCGACCACTCGCGAAGCTGAGCTGCTGGAGCTGATCGACCAGCTCAATCAGGACAACGACATTGATGGCATTCTGGTGCAGTTACCGCTGCCAGCCGGCATCGACAACGTCAAAGTGCTGGAGCGCATCACGCCGGATAAAGATGTCGATGGCTTCCACCCGTATAATGTCGGTCGCCTGTGCCAGCGTGCGCCAAAACTGCGCCCCTGCACCCCGCGCGGCATCGTGACGCTGCTGGAGCGCTACAATATCGATACCTATGGCCTGAATGCGGTGGTGGTTGGCGCGTCCAATATCGTCGGTCGTCCAATGAGTATGGAACTGCTGCTGGCGGGCTGCACCACCACCGTCACCCACCGTTTCACCAAAGATCTGCGCCATCACGTTGAGCATGCCGATCTGCTGGTGGTGGCGGTCGGTAAACCGGGCTTTATTCCGGGCGACTGGATTAAACCCGGTGCTATCGTGATTGATGTGGGCATTAACCGGCTGGAAAGCGGCAAAGTGGTTGGCGACGTCGACTTTGATTCCGCATCACAGCGCGCGGCCTATATCACGCCGGTACCAGGCGGTGTCGGACCGATGACGGTCGCAACCCTGATTCAAAACACGCTGCAGGCGTGTGAAGAGTTTCACGATGGAGAGGTAGAATAAATGGCAACTTTTTCGCTGGGAAAATTCCCGCACGTCGATCTGTGCGATCTGCTGAAACTGGAAGGCTGGGTTCAGAGTGGCGCACAGGCTAAAGTCGTGATTGCCGAGGGTGAAGTGAAGGTCGATGGCGCGGTGGAAACGCGTAAACGCTGCAAAATCGTTGCCGGTCAGACCGTGGAGTTTTCAGGCTTCCGCATTACTGTGGTCGCGTAAACCTCCGGCGTCCCTGCGGGGACGCTGTTACTCCGTTACCTCCCCCACCACCCGCGTCTCTCCTTCCCGCTGTTCCAGCGCAATATGATTCACCGCCGTATGCTGCGCGATCAGTGCTGCAAGCCGGGGTGAATGGCTGGTGATCCAGAGCTGGCTGAACTGGCTGGCTTCTGCGATTAAGCGTGCCAGCGCCGGCAGCAGATCTTCATGCAGGCTGTTCTCCGGTTCATTCAGCGCCATAAAAGCCGGTGGACGTGGACTGAGCAGCGCCACCACCAGACAGAGAAACCGCAGCGTACCATCAGAAAACTCAGCGCTTTCCAGCGGGCGCAGAATGCCACGTCGCGACATCAGCATCTGAAAGCGGCCGTTCTGCACCTCTACCTCAAACTGACTGTCGGGAAAAGCCTGCGCCATCACCTCATACAGTAGTTCCGTCTGGCCGCGTTCAACGATCGTCGCCCACGCCGCCGCCAGATTACTGCCGTCATGTGCCAGCACCGGGGCGCGGACCCCAATCTGCGGTGCACGAATCGGCGAGCCCGGCCAGACGGCGAACTCATGGTAGAAGCGCCACTGGCGCAGCCGTTCACGCAACCGGGAAAGTTCAGGATAACGATGGGGTTCGCCGAGCTGACCAAACAGCGACTCTTCCGGATGCAGCACCGCCGGATAGGCGACACGTTCGCCCTCAACGTTGTGCAGAAAGGCGGTCTGATTTTCACGCTGCAGGATGCATGAAGAAGGACGGCGCTGTTGTCCGCTCAGCCATAGCCGCTCCTGCTTGACCAGCGGATCGAGATTAAACAGGCTGGTGACCAGCGGTTCGGGAAAACCGATCTCCAGTTGATAATCGATATCCTCCATCACCACCGCCAGCATCAGTCGCTTCGGATCATGACGGCGATCGCCACGCCGTAAGCCACCCGCCCACATCGCTTTCTGGATGCCGCCTTCTTCGGCCAGCGCCAGCGCCAGACGACCGCTGGCTGCCTCATGCAGCAGCCGGACCGCTTTATACAGGTTGGATTTGCCGCAGCCGTTAGGGCCGCTTACCACGTTGAGCTGCTGCAGCGGCAACGTCAGATCACGAATTGATCGAAAGCCACGTATCTGAATCTGTTCAATCGCCATAATAAAAAAGGGCGATTGCTCGCCCTCTCCGGATTATTTGCGGCGCCAGCTGGACCCCTGCGGCCCATCTTCAACGATCACGCCGAGCGCATTCAGCTTGTCGCGGGCGATATCCGCCTGCGCCCAGTCTTTGGCGGCACGCGCATCAGCACGTGCTTTCACCCAGTGTTCAATCTCAGCGACTTCTTCATCATTCACCTGAGCGCCGCTTTGCAGGAACTGCTCCGGGTCCTGTTGCAGGATGCCCAGTACGTTGGCGATCTCACGCAGCTTCGATGCCAGGCCGTTCGCTGAATCACGGTCTTCGCTTTTCAGTCGATTGACTTCGCGCGCCATATCGAACAGCACCGAATAGGCTTCCGGGGTATTGAAATCATCATCCATTGCGGTGCGGAAACGGGCTTCAAACGCTTCGCCGCCGCGGGCTGGCACGCTGCTGTCAGTGTGACGCAGCGCGGTATACAGACGCTCCAGCGCCGCACGCGCCTGATTCAGGTTATCTTCGCCGTAGTTCAGCTGGCTGCGATAGTGACCGGACATCAGGAAGTAACGCACGGTTTCAGCATCATAATGTTGCAGCACGTCACGCACCGTGAAGAAGTTGCCAAGCGATTTCGACATCTTCTCGCGGTCGACCATCACCATGCCGGAGTGCATCCAGTAGTTAACGTACGGACCGTCATGCGCACAGGTCGACTGGGCTATCTCGTTTTCATGGTGCGGGAACATCAGGTCTGAGCCGCCACCGTGAATATCAAAATGGGTGCCCAACTGCCGGCAGTTCATCGCCGAACACTCGATGTGCCAGCCGGGACGACCATTGCCCCACGGTGATGACCAGGCGGGCTCGTCCGCTTTGGACATCTTCCACAGCACGAAATCCATCGGATTACGCTTCACGTCAGCCACTTCAACCCGCGCGCCCGCCTGCAGCTGCTCCAGATCCTGACGTGACAGCGCGCCGTAATCGGTATCGCTAAGCACATCAAACATCACGTCGCCATTGTCCGCCACATAAGCGTGACCGCGGGCGATCAGGGTTTCCACCAGCTCGATGATCTCGGCGATGTGGCGCGTGGCGCGCGGCTCCTGATCGGGCGGCAGAATGCCCAGCGCAGCGAAATCGTTGTGCATCTCACCAATCATCCGGTTGGTCAGGGTTTCGATGCTCTCGCCGTTTTCATTGGCACGCTTGATAATTTTATCGTCGATGTCGGTGATGTTACGCACGTAGTCCAGCTGGTAGCCGAGGTAACGCAGGTAGCGTGCCACCACGTCAAACGCCACGAACGTCCGCCCATGACCAATGTGACAGAGGTCATACACCGTGATGCCGCAAACATACATCC
>Ga0308167_1000243_pt1 | contig 117318 bp, 109 predicted proteins | sample PhyCR1_2_FD_202138 | JGI IMG/M metagenome (GOLD analysis project Ga0308167, IMG submission 202138) | Phyllosphere microbial communities from UC Gill Tract Community Farm, Albany, California, United States - DLSLRC.R1 | ecosystem: Host-associated > Plants > Phyllosphere > Unclassified | place...
CGACAGGAGCAACAGTGGCTACAACGACACAGGCGCTGCCGGACTCCGGCCTCAAGCGCAACGTCGGCTTCATCGGGCTCATCTGGGCCTCGACGGGGTCGATCATCGGCTCCGGCTGGCTCTTCGGTTCGCAGGAGGCCCTGAAGACCGCCGGGCCCGCCGCGATCATCTCGTGGCTCATCGGTGGCGTGGCGATCCTCGTCCTCGCACTCGTGCACGCCGAGCTCGGCGGCATGTTCCCGATCGCGGGTGGAACAGCGCGGTTCCCCCACATCGCCTTCGGCGGCATCGCCGGAGCCTCCTTCGGGTGGTTCTCGTGGCTGCAGTCCGTGACGGTCGCCCCGATCGAGGTCGAGGCGATGATCAAGTACGCGCAGCACTGGCAGTTCGCCCACCCGTGGCTGCACACCGTGGTCATCGAGGGGGAGACCCAGCAGCTGCTGACCGGCGCCGGGATCGCGGTGGCGATCGTCCTGATGGCCGTCGTCACGGTGATCAACATGCTCAGCGTGAAGATCCTCGCGAACACGAACTCCGCGGCGACCTGGTGGAAGGTCGCCATCCCCCTGCTGGTCATCATCGTCCTGGCGTTCAGCGGGTTCCACGGCTCGAACTTCACCGCGGCGGACGGCTTCATGCCCGAGGGTGCGAAGGGCATCCTCGCCGCGGTGTCGACGTCGGGCATCATCTTCGCGTTCCTCGGCTTCGAGCAGGCGGACCAGCTCGCCGGCGAGGCCAAGAACCCGAAGCGCGACATCCCGCGCGCCGTCATCGGCTCGGTGCTCATCGGGCTCGTGATCTACCTGCTGCTGCAGATCGTGTTCCTCGGCGTCCTGCGCTCCGACGCGATCCAGGGCTCGTGGGCGACCGCGGACTTCACGAAGTACACCGGACCGTTCGCCGACATCGCGATGGCGGCCGGCATCACCTGGCTCGCCGTGGTCATCTTCATCGACGCGATCATCTCGCCCGCCGGCACCGGCCTCATCTACGTGACGGCCACGAGCCGCATCTCGTACGGGCTCAGCCGCAACGGGTACTTCCCGAAGGCCTTCGAGTGGACGACGAAGCAGGGCGTTCCCTGGGTCGGCCTCATCGTGGCGTTCGTCGTCGGGTGCGCGTGCTTCGCACCGTTCCCGTCGTGGCAGGGGCTGGTCAGCCTCATCACGAGTGCGTCCGTCCTGATGTACGCGGGTGCACCGTTGGCCCTCGGCGCGTTCCGGAAGCGGATCCCCGAGGTCGAGCGCCCCTACCGGATGCCGGCCGCGACGCTGCTCTCACCGATCGCGTTCGTCGTCGCGAACCTCATCATCCTCTGGACCGGGTGGGACACCGACTGGAAGCTCGGGGTCGCGATCCTCATCGGTGCCGTGGTGATCATCCTGAACAACGTGTTCCGCGGCGCCTCGAGCGTCCGCCCGCGCTGGGACTGGAAGGCGGCCCAGTGGCTGCTGCCGTACCTGATCGGCATGGGGCTCATCGTGTTCCTCAGCGACTTCGGTCCGCTGACGCACCCGGTGTTCCCGCTGTGGATCGACATCGTCGTGGTGGCGGTGTTCTCCCTGGTGATCTACTACTGGGCGATCAACTCGGCGTCCGACCGCGACGAGATCCTCCGCACCGCCGAGGACGTCCGCGACGTCGAGGAGAGCGGCGTCGTGGAGCCCGTCCACCACTAGGACCCGCGCCACGGGGCGCGCGGTCTCAGAAGTCGAACAGGTTCTCCCGGATGCCTCCGGCGCCGTACTCCCGTCGCAGGAGCCCACGGCGCCGGAGCACCGGCACGAGGTCGCCGAGCATCCGGTAGACCTGCGCCGGGTGCAGGTCGCCCGAGAAGATGATGCCGTCGTTGTCGGCGTCCGCGCCGAGCTCCTCGATGAAGTCCGCGAACTCGTCGGCGGTCCCGACGAAGCCCTCGCGCGAGGACACCCGACCCTTCCGGGCCTTGCGTTCGAGGAGCGTGCGCAGCGGTGCGTCGGGGGTGTCGCCGACGAGGCCGCGGATGGTGCCGGCCGAGACGTGGTCGCCGAACGTCCCCGCCGGTATCGGCGCATCGAGGTCGAGCGCGAGCAGGTCCGTCTCGGAGTCGCTCGACCACGCGATCGCCGCGGTGCGGAGGTCGTCGTCGGACGGGTGCCGGGAGGCGGCGACGACGCGGTCCGCCTCGGCCGCCGACGACACGATCTCGGGCTTGAGCACGAACAGGATCCGCAGCGCGTTCGCGGTGCGTCCGGCGTCGGCCGCGGCGGAGAGCACCCGCGCGCGGTAGTCCCGCACGGCCGCCGCGGACAGCGGTGCGAGCGCGAGCTGCACGTCCGAGTGCGTTCCGGCGAACCCGAGCCCCCGGCCGGAGCCGCCGGGGGAGACCACGATCGGGTCGGAGTCGAGCGGGAGGGCGTTGAGCGGGCCGTCCGCGGTGAAGTACGCGCCCTCGTGGTGGAACGCATCGAGGGCGTCGCCGTCGGCGAAGTGCCAGTCGGAGCGGTCCCCGACGTACCCGGAGCCCCACGAGTGCCAGAGCCGCCGCACCAGCTGCAACCACTCCTCGGCGCGGTCGTACGCGGCGTCGTGCGGGAGCGGAGCGATCCCGGCGTGCCGAGCGCTCCCGGTGTCCGTCACGACGTTGACGCCGAAGCGGTCGCCGGAGAGGTGCGCGAGCGTCGCGAACTGCCGTGCGGCGAGGTACGGCGGGGTGAACCCGGCGTTCACGGTCGGGGCGAACCCGATGTGCGAGGTCGCGGCGAACAGGTACGGCGCGAGCAGGAGCGGGTCGTGCTTCGGGCCGCCGTACGCCTGCCGGATCCGCAGGTCGAGCGTCGACGGGTTGCCGAGCGAGATGGCGTCCTCAGCGATGACGAGGTCCATGCCGGCCTGCTCGAGGGCGCGGACGGACTGCTGGTACAGGTCGGGCTTCGTCCAGTCGTGCCCCCAGTCCCAGTCGGACCGGCCCCACGCCTGCGGGCCGAACCCGCGCGAGAAGAAGTACCCGAAGTGCTGCAGTCCGGCCATTGCCTAGAGTTCCTCCGCGATGACGTGGTTGCCGGGAACGGCGTGTTCGAGGGAGGCGAGCTCCGAGTCGGAGTCGACCCGCGCCTCCTGGCCCGCCCTCGCGCCGCGCAACGCGGCGAACCCGCGCGACAGGTCGCGGACCAGGTCCGCGACGTCCTCGATGCCGACCGACAGGCGGATGAGGCCGTCGTCGATGCCCTGGTCGGCGCGCTCCTGGGGCGTCTTGCCGGCGTGCGTCGTGGTGGCGGGGTGCAGGATCAGCGAGCGGACGTCACCGAGGTGGGTCATCCGGCTGAACAGCTGGACGCTGTCGATGAAGGTCCGCGCCGCGGCTTCGCCGCCGTCCAGCGTGAACGCGAAGACGGACCCGGCACCGCGCGGCAGGTAGCGCTGGGCGAGGTCGTGGAACGGGCTGGAGGCGAGACCCGCGTAGTCGACGCTCGTCACCTCCGGCTGCTGCTCCAGGAAGGACGCGACAGCCAGCGCGTTCGCGCTGTGGCGTTCCACGCGCAGCGACAGCGTCTCGATGCCCTGGCGGAGCAGGAAGGAGTTGAAGGGGGAGGGCGTCGGGCCGATGCGCGAGGCGACGACGTCGCGTGCGAAGACGACGAACGCGCGGCTGCCGTAGCGCTCGAAGTAGCTCTCGCCGCCGAGCGACCGTTCCGGGCTGGTCAGGTGCACCCAGCGGTCCGGGGACGCCGACCAGTCGAAGGTGCCGCCGTCGACGACCACGCCGCCGAGCCCGGCACCGTGGCCGGAGAGGAACTTCGACGCCGAGTGGACGACGATGTCGGCGCCGTGGTCGACCGGACGCACGAGGTACGGCGTCGCGAGGGTGTTGTCGACGATGAGCGGCACACCCGCACGGTGCGCGGTGTCGGCGACGCCGGTGATGTCGAGGACGTCGTTCTTCGGGTTCGGGATCGTCTCGGCGAAGAAGGCCTTCGTGTTCGGGCGGACGAGTCGCGCCCACTCGTCGAGGTCGCGCTGGTCCGCGACGAAGTCGACCTCGATCCCGAGGCGTCCGAGGTTCTGCACGAGCAGGCCCTTGGTGCCCTCGTAGATGCTGCGCGCCGCGACGACGTGGTCGCCGGCCTGCAGGATGCCGAGGAACGCGACGGTGGCGGCGGCCTGCCCACTGCCCACCAGGATCGCCTCGACGCCGCGCTCGAGCAGCGCGACCCGGCGCTCGACGTCGGCGTTCGTGGGGTTGCCGAGCCGCGTGTAGGTGTAGCCGTCGTCGGTCCCGGCGAAGCGGTCGCGGGCCTGGTCGAAGTCGTCGAACAGGAAGCCCGAGGACATGTGGATCGCGGGGACCCTCGCTCCGTGGCCCTGGTCGGGCTGGAACCCGCCGTGCACCTGCTCGGTCGCGAAACCGTGCGCCTCGTCCGTCACGGGACACCTCCTGCCGTCGTCGTGCCGGTACTCTCGCAGGCTTCCCTCCGCGGTTCCCGTTTGCGGCGTTCCGTTACGGCGGGTCCCGCGCACACCCGGTGCGGTCGGACTGGCAGGGTGGGGGCATGGTGGACGAGGACGCGACCCTGATCATCCGCGACGTGCGACCGTGGGGAGGGGAACGGGCCGACGTGGTCGTCACCGGCTCCCGCACCACCGCGGTCACACCCCCGGGCACCGTCCCGGCCGGCAGCGCGACCGAGGTGCAGGGTCGTGGGCAGCTCGCGCTCCCCGGGCTGGTGAACACGCACGCGCACGTCGACAAGAGCTGGTGGGGCCACACGTGGGAGTCGTACGGCGGCGAGGGCGGGACCCAGGGCAGGATCGCCCACGAGCGCGCCCGGCGTGACGCCCTCGGGATCCCGGGCGAGGCCGTCGCGACCAGGGTCCTGCGGGAGTCGCTCCGCACCGGCACCACCCGGGTGCGCACCCACGTGGACGTCGACCTCGGCGTCGGACTCCGGGGCATCGAGGCCGTCCGCGCCGCGGGTGCTGCGCTCGACGACGCGGTCGAGCTGTCGATCGTGGCGTTCCCGCAGGACGGGGTGCTCCGGCGCCCCGGCGTGCTCGACCTGCTGCGCCGTGCGGCGGAGGGCGGAGCGGACCACATCGGCGGCCTCGACCCGTCGCTCATCGACCGCGACCCCGTCGGTCACCTCGACGGCCTGTTCGACATCGCCGCCGACACCGGGTGCGGGATCGACGTCCACCTGCACGAGCCCGCCGAGCTCGGGGCGTTCTCGTTCGACCTGATCCTCGACCGCGTCGAGCGGCTCGGCATCGCGCCCGGCAGGATCAACGTCGCGCACGGCTTCGCGATCGTCGACGTCGACCCGGTCCGGCGCCGCGACCTGCTCGCCCGGATGGCGGGCCTCGGGGTCACGATGACGACGGTCGCGCCGGTGCGCATGAAGCAGCTGCCGCTGCACGAGTTCGACGACGCGGGGGTGCGGTTCGGCTTCGGCACCGACGGTATCCGCGACCTGTGGAGCCCCTACGGCGACGGCGACCTGCTCGGCATCGCGTGGCAGTACGCGCGGGCCGGCGGGGTGGTGCGGGACGAGGACCTGGTGCGGGTGGTCGAGATCGCGTCGCGCGACGGCGCACGGTTCGTCACCGACGAGGAGCACGACATCGTCGCCGGTGCGCGTGCGGACGTCGTCCTGGTCGACGCGGAGAACCCGATGGACGCGCTGGTGCGCCGCGTGCCGCGGTCCCTCGTGGTGGCCGGTGGGCGGGTCATCGACCCGGCGGAGCTGGCGCAGCGCCCCTGGGAGTAGCGCGGCGGGCGGCGGGCGCGGCGCAGTTCGCGCGGCGATCGCGACACTGCACCCGTCGATCGACGCGTGTCACGTCGGAAGGTGCGCACGCACCGGACTGGAGGCGCGGGTCGGCGCCGACCCGCGCCTCCAGTCCGGTGTCAGTCGCGGTGCGCGACCGTGGCGACCACCGCGGCCAGGCGTGCGGGCAGCCCGGGCGCGAGGCCGTCGGGCAGTGCGTCGAGGGCGAACCACCGGACGTCGTCGCTCTCGTCGCTGACGGTGGTCGCCCGAGCGGGATCGACCACGGCGACGAAGCCGACGTCCCAGTGCGCGGCGCAGGCGAAGCCCCCGTGCAGGTCGTGACGGTCGAGGTCGGCCACGGAGGCGTCGAGCAGGTCGAGGTCGGCGATGCCCGACTCCTCGCGGGCTTCGCGACGGGCGGCCTCGGCGAGGTCGCGGTCGCCCGGTTCGAGGTGCCCACCGAACTGCACCCAGAACCGGCCCTTGCGGTGCAGGCACAGCAGCACGCTCCCGAGGTCGGGCGAGAACACGAAGCACGACGCGGTGAGGTGCTCCGGGCCGCCGTCGCGTCGGAGTGCCGCGTCGCCGTGGGTCCGCACGAACGCGAGGAAGCGGTCGCGGTGCGGGGCGGTCGTCGCGGCGAGGGCGGTGGTCACGTCGTCGAGGTGCATCGTCGTCATCCTCGCAGCGTTGTCGCGCGCGCGGGGTTGCGACAACGTCGATGTCGTACGACAGCGGGCTCGTCGTTGCCGCGCGTGCGCAACTGTTGCGCGCGCGGGGGTGCGACGACGTCGATGTCGTACGACAGCGACGATGTCGTTGCGAGTCAGCCCGCAGCCCGCAGCCCGCAGCCCGCAGCTCGCAGCTCGCAGCTCGCAGCCCGCAGCCCGCAGCCCGCGGCCCGCCGCCCGCCGCACGCGTCAGAACAGCGCGCGCACCCCGTCGGAGACGGTCGCCCACACCTCGAGCAGCGGACCACGCGCAAGCCACACCGCGGCGGCGTTCACGGCGACGAACAGCACGAACCACACCGTCGCCGGCACCCGCATCTCGGCCGCGGCGATGTGGAAGTCGGTCTGCACACGGGCCCCGGTCGCGAGCCACCGGGCGACCTGCACCACCGAGCGCAGCCCGTCCACGACGAAGAACGCCCCGACCGCGGCGACGACGAGCACGGTGGTCTCGGACGGGCGCAGGGCGACCCAGAGCGCGAGCGCGTCGAAGCCGAGGACCACGAGGATCCCGAACCAGTTCCGCACGAACGCGAGCGCGACGAGCCCGACGACGCCGAGGACCACGACGGGCACCCACCTCGACCCGTGCAGCACCCCGGTCACGAGCAGCACGCCGGCCCAGAGCGGCGCGCTGTAGCCGGCGTACAGGTTCACGATCCGCACGAGCCACCGGATCGCACCGGGGACCCGGCCGAGCTGGACCCAGGCCTCGCCCGAGCCGTCCGGGTGCAGCTCGATGCGCTGGATGCGTCCGCCGAACGGCACGACGACGACGGCGTGCCCGACCTCGTGCGCGATCGTCGCGGCGATGCGCGCCACCCGGCAGACGAACGGCACGAACGGCAGGACCGCGCCCACGAGGAGCGCGACGACGACGAGGGGCGGGGCTGCGGTGGTCAAGGGACCAGGATCGCAGCACCGCCCGTGACGAACCCGGCAAGACCCTGGGGGAGCAACGACGGCACCAGCGTCGCGGCGATCACGATGACCGTCGCGACGATGGCGAGCGCCGTGAGGACGGCGAGGAACACCGTCAGGCGGTTGAAGCGCGTGTGCCTGGCTATTCGACCGTCACCGACTTGGCGAGGTTCCTCGGCTTGTCCACGTCGCACCCCAGCTGGAGCGCGAGTTCGCGGGCGAGCATCTGCAGCGGGACGACGGCCTCGAGCGGACCCCACGGTGCGGTCGCCCGACCCCAGGCGAGGTCGCCGACGATGCGACGGCCGAGTGCGGGGATGTCCGACCCCTCGCCGCCGATCGTGATGACGAACCCGCCGCGGGCACGGACCTCGGCGATGTTCGCCTGCAGTCGGTGGTCGCCGTGGTCGATGACGACGACCGGGGTGCCCTCGTCGACGAGGGCGAGCGGGCCGTGCTTCAGCTCGCCGGCCGGGTAGGCCTCGGCCCAGCGGTAGCTGAGCTCCTTGAGCTTGAGCGCGCCCTCGGCCGCGTAGGGCAGCCCGGCGCCGCGGCCGAGGAAGAGGAAGCCGGTCGCGTCCTTGACGCTCGAGACGAGCAGCGGGATGCGGTCGGCGGCGATCGCGGCGGCGTGGTCGATGCGGGCGGGGAGGTCGGAGAGCTCGCCGACGAGCGCGGCCGCGCGTTCGCCGTCGATCCGACCCGAGGCGACGAGCGCGGAGATCACCGCGGCGACGCCGACGACGACCTGCGCGGTGAACGTCTTCGTCGCGGCGACACCGATCTCCGGGCCGGCGTGGCAGTCGAGCACGGCGTCCGCCCGGCGGGCGAGGGACGAGTGCACGTTGTTCGTGAGGGCGAGCACCGGGTGCCGGTCCTCGAAGCGGTCGAGCGCGCGGAGGACGTCGGCGGTCTCGCCGGACTGGCTGATGGCGACCACGAGCGTGTCCGGGCCGAGCACCGCCTGGTCGGCTTCGCTCGCGACGACGATGTCCGTCGGCACGCCGCCGATGCCGCGCAGCGCGGTGGCGATCACCTGCCCGGCGTTGAGCGAGGTGCCGCACGCGACGATCGCCAGTCGGTGGAACCCGGGGAGCCCCAGGCCGACCCACATGCTGCCGTCGGCGGCCCGGCGGGCGACCCGGTCGAGGATCGAGGCGACGACCTCGGGCTGCTCCTCGATCTCCTTCGCCATGTGGTCCGGGTGGTCGCCGAGGTCGAGCGCGGTCGCGGCGAACGGGGACGGCGTCGGGAAGGGGACGGGGACCGTGACGCCGGAGGACGACCACGTCCAGGCCTCGCCGAGTTCGACGACGTCGCCGTCGCGGAGCGCCACGAAGGTCTCGCACCACTCGGCGATCGCCCCGATGTCGCTCGCCACGAAGTCGCCGCGGGCGGACCGTGCGACGACGAGGGGGGAGCGCTCGGCGGCGACGACCATGCGGCCGTCCCGGGCGTCGAGCACCACGATCGCCCACGAGCCCTCGAGCTGCGCGGTCGCGATCTGCACCGCGAGCATGAGGTCCGGGTCCACCGCGAGCGCCCGCTCGACGAGGTGCGCGATGACCTCGGAGTCGACGTCCGACGAGAACACGTGGCCCTGGCGCTCGAGCGTCGCACGGAGCCGGTCGGCGTTCTCGACGATGCCGTTGTGCACGATGCTGATCCGGCCGGAGCAGTCGGCGTGCGGGTGCGCGTTCGCCTCGCGGACCACGCCGTGCGTCGCCCACCGGGTGTGCCCGATGCCGACCCCCGTCAGCGCGTCGCCGGAGCGTGCGGCGACGAGCGTGCGCAGGTCACCGACGCGCGACACGGACCGGATGGTCTCGGTGCCGCCGTGGGCGGTCCGGACGGCGATGCCCGCCGAGTCGTACCCGCGGTACTCGAGTCGTTCGAGTCCGTCGAGCAGGTAGGGGGACGCGTCGTCGGTGACGCGGGCCGCGATGATGCCGCACATCTGGTTTCCCTTCGGGTGGGAGGAGCAGCTCGGGTGGGGGAGGGAGGAGCCTTGCGGCACCGACCGCCGTCGGGTCTGCCGTGCGTCCGGTCCGCCGGCCCGGGCCGCCGCCCGTCCTCGGATCAGGCGAGGACGGACGACGGCGTTCGTGGGCCGACGGTTCGGGTACCGGACGGGGTACCACGGGCGGGCTCCCGGAGGAGCACGGCGGTCGGTGCACGAGAAGCATCACCCGCCGGTCGGTGACACGGCAACGGTCGTCGCCCGCTCTTGCGGTTCACCGCGAGCGGTCCCCCGTTCGGAGGACAGGGCGTGCGGAGTCCCGCAACCCGCATCCACGGCCCGCACCGACGACGAACGGGAGGCGCGGTGCCAGCTGGCACCGCGCCTCCCGTCCGGTGGTGGGTCGCGTCTCGACTACGTGAGCAGCGCGACCAGGTGCGAACGCGAGCGCGCTCCCACCTTGCGGTAGATCTGCGTCAGCCGCAGCTCCACCGTCCGCTGCGACATGAAGAGCGACGAGGCGATCTCGCGGTTGCGGTACCCCTCCGTCACCTTCTGCACGACGGCGCGCTCCTCCGCGGTGAGCGAGGTGAGCACCGCCGAGGCGTCCGGCGCGCTGCGCGGCGTCCCGGGCATCTGCGCGGACAGCACCGGCGCGGACCGGAGCGACGTCGGCGCGCCGAAGACCGGCATCGCGACCGTCGCGGCCGGGGTGGCCAGCGGACGACGGAGCCCCGCCGCCTCGTACGCCGCCGCAGCGGCCGCACCGAGGCGCGGACGCTCCGTCGGGGTCCCCACGGCAGCGAGTGCCGCGAAGGTCCGAGCACGTTCGAACTGCGAGTCGTGCGGCTGGAACAGCTCCAGTGCACGGCGACGCGCGGTGTCACGGGTGGTGTCGTCCGCGACCAGCGCGAGGCTCCGCGCCAGGACGAGGGCGCCCCAGCGCGACGGGCGGGCGTGGTGGTCCGCCGCGAGCCGTGCGGCGATCGCCCGGGCGTCGTCGATCCGGTCGAGGCGCGAGTACGCCTCCACCAGGTCGCCGAGGTGCCGGAGCACCGCCGGGTTCCGCAGCGAGCGACCGATGGCGTCCGCCGCCTCGAGCGAGGCCGCGGCCTCGTCGAGCCGACCGTCGAGCAGCAGGACCCGACCGCGCAGGGCGTGCAGCTTGGCGGTCGCACCCCACAGACGGTTCGTGGACCGCTGCGCGAGGCACCGGTCGAGGACCTCGAGTGCCTCGGGGGAGCGCCCCTCGGCGAAGTGCCGCCAGGCGAGCGCGATGGCACGGGACGGCTCACGGAGCCGCTCGACCACCGACGATCCGGCTTCCCACACGTCGATCGCGCGGAGCGCCTGCCGGAAGTTCCCGGAGCGCACCTCGTTCTCGGCGGACAGGTAGCGGGCGGCCTCGGTCCAGACCGGCATGGCCTCCTGTCCCCGGGCGAGGACGAGGGCGAACACGCGGCGGGCGCTGCGGTACCGCTCGGCGATGCTCAACGCGTGGGCGAGGAGCAGCAGCGCCGGGTCGGACATGCCCACCAGCGTCGTGGTGGAGAGCCCGTCGTGGAGCGCCGTGTCGGCCGGGAGGGTCCCGTCGACTGCGGCGATGAGCTCGTGCGCGGTCTCCGTGATCTCCAGGGTGTGCTGCGACGCGGACCGCTTGAGCGGCTCGGCCCGGGCGAGGAGGTCCCTGGCGTGGTCGAGCTCCCAGGCCTCGGCCCGGAAGCACGCGACCATCGCGAGGAGCCCACCGAGCGCGTCCGCCTCGGCGGCGTTCTCGGGGTCGACCGGCACGAGGAGCTCGTCCGCGTGCACGGCGTCGCCGCTGAGGTACTGCACCGAGTACGACAGACGGAGCCGACGGGTCTCGTCCGCCGTGGAGCGGAACGGCCGGATCGCGGCGAGGTACCGCGCGGCGAAGCCGAGCAGCCGGTTCGCCAGCAGGGCCTCGGCGACACCGAGGAGCGCAGCGTGCTCGTCCTCGTGCCCCGAACCGATGTGCAGCGCGCGCTCGGTGAGCACGACCGCGGCCTGCGCGTTGCCGTCCACCACGTACGAGCGGGCCGCACGGAGCAGCGCGACCACGTCCGGGACGTCGTCGACGAAGCTGCGGTGCCACGCGGCCGCACGCGGGTCGGACTCGGCGCTCGCCGCGGCGAGTTCCGTGTGCGCGGCCCGACGGTCCCGTGCCGGCATCCGCCAGTACAGCGCGGAACGGACCAGGGGATCGCGGACCGAGACGGTCTGCCCCTTGACGGTGGTGAGTCCGGCGTGTGCCAGGTCGTCGAGCTCGTCGCGGTCCCAACCGGTGGTCTTCGCCACGGGGACGAGGGCCAACCGCGCCAGGACGTCCAGATCGCGTCCTGCTGCGGAACCGAGCACCAGGGCCGCGATGGCCTCGGTGGTCGGGGTCGGTCGGAGCGGCAGCACGAGCGGCTCGGAGCCGTTCAGCTGTTCGCGACTGAGCACGGCGAGCTGCTCGCGCAGTGCGCCGGGGTTGCCACCGGTCTCCTCGGCGAGGACGGCGAGGACACCCTCGTTCGCCTCTTCCGGAGCCATGTCACGGGCGAGCACGAGTGCTTCGTCCGAGGGCAGCGGTTCGATCCGGAGCGTCGGCAGGGCCGCGAGCGGTCCCGCCGGCGGCACGGTGCGGACCGTGGCGACGACGCGCAGTGCGGTGCCGGCGAGCCGCGACGCGAGGAACGCGATGAGCTCCTGGCTCTCCACGTCCATGCGGTCGAGGTCGTCGATCAGCACGAGCGTCGGCGGCAGGGTGAGGGCGTGCACGGCGTCGAGGAAGTCGTGCGCCGCCGCCAGCCCCGGCGTCTGCCGGTCGACGGGTGCGCTCCCCTGGAGGAGGTGCGCGATGTGGGCCGTCGCACGGGGATCGTCGAGTGCGGTGAAGAGCGAGGTCACGCCGGCCAGGGGCCAGTGGGACTCACTCCCGTTCACTCCGACGCGTACGACGGGGAGGGAGACGCGGTTGGACACCGCGTCGAGGACGCTGCTGCGTCCGGAACCAGGGTCGCCGACGACGACCATCGCGGACTCACGAGGGAGTACAGCGAGGGTCGCGATCCGGTCGACCTCGAGACGGCGACCGGTGAGTGCCATGACTCACCGGCCTCCGGGCCCGGAAGCGGATGCAACGGAGGAGAGGGACCGGTCGGAGGCACGGCGGGTGACCGCGCGCAGAGCCGGACGTGGGGCACGCAGGGACGAACGCGTGCCGGAGCTGTCGGAAACGGAATGCGGATGACGAGTGAGGGTGCACTCGGTTCCGCTCGGGAACGATGAAGTCATCGTCTGTATCACCCCTCGGGTTAGGGTCTTCGGACGAAGCACGACCGGTCTGGCATCCCGTTCGGAGCTAGGGACTCCGAAGCGGCACCTGACCTATCGCCTGAAAGCAAGATAACTCAGGTTCTGGCTCGGATGGCCGGTCTCCGCAATCCGATGTCCACCCTCGGTGTCCCCAGTCCGGGGGGCCACGTGCCCCCCTCGGGGGGTGTTCCGGGATCGGCTGCCGCGATCCGCGGTACAGAATCGGGGTACAGCCGGTGTCCGCCGCAGGGCCGACCCGCGGGGTGGTCGTCGGGCCGTCAGCGGCGGATGACCTCGACCACGGCGTCGTGCACGAGTCCGTTCGTCGCGAGGGCGCTGCCGTGCCAGGGGCCGGGATCACCGTCGAGCGAGGTGAACCGGCCGCCGGCCTCCTCGACGATCGGCACGAGCGCCGCCATGTCCCACGGCTTGAGGTCGGGCTCGCCGGCGACGTCGAGGACGCCCTCGGCCACGAGCATGTACGACCACATGTCGCCGTAGGCCCGGGTACGCCAGACCCGACGGGAGAGCGTCACGAGGGCGTCCAGGCGGTCGTCGTCGTCCCACTGCTGGATGCTGTTGTAGCTCAGGCTGGCCTCGGCGAGCGAGTCGACGCCGGAGACGTGCAGGGGACCGTCGAAGGAGTGGGCGCCGAGCCCCTCGGCCGCCCACCAGCGCTTGCCGAGGGCGGGTGCGCTCACGACGCCGAGGACCGGGCGCCCGTCCACCGCGAGCGCGATGAGGGTGGCCCAGACCGGGACGCCGCGGAGGTAGTTCGCGGTGCCGTCGATGGGGTCGACCACCCACTGGCGGTGGCCCTCGCTGACGGCCTCGGCGCCGGTGTCGGCGGTGGTCTCCTCGCCGAGGAAGGCGTCGTCGGGACGCTCGGCACCGAGCCGCTCGCGGAGCGCTCGTTCGACCGCCTGGTCGGCGTCGGTGACGTGCGTGCTGTCGGCCTTCTTCGACACGTGCAGGTCGGCGGCGCGGAACCGCTCGAGGCTGATCGCGTCGGCGGTGTCGGCGAGGGAGCGGGCGAAGTCCAGGTCGGCGCTGAGGTCCACGGTCGCCAGCGTAGCGGGGGCTACGCCGCCACGACCTCTTCCTCCTCGAGGGCGGTGACCTCGCGCTCGCGGGCGATGCGGGCGCGGCGGGCGACGAGACCGTGCACGACGACGCAGAGCAGCACGGCTGCGGCCAGCCACAGCGCCAGCACGAGCGACGACCGACCGAGCGAGGCGCCCGGGAAGTACTGCAGGTCCTGCGCAGCCTGGAGCCAGGCGGCACCGCTCCAGAACGTGTTGAGGCCGGCGAAGAACCCCGGCTGGAACGCCGGCTGGAAGATGCCACCGGACGACGTGAAGTTGAGCATCACGAACAGCATCGTGAGGATCGGCGTCGTCCACCGGCCGAGCAGCGGGTGGAGGCCGACCCCGAGCGCGACGATGATCGCGTCGTACATCCAGGCGAACAGGAAGATCTCCCACCGGTTCGTCGTGATGATGCCGTACAGCGGACCGGCGATGAGGATGCCGATGCCCGCGACCACTCCGGCCGTCGCGAGGCCGGTGACGGCGGTCCACAGCGGTCGCAGCCGGGTGGCGAAGGCGGCCACCGCGATCGCGGACGCGTAGCCGCCGACGCTCAGGGCGACGAGCAGGAAGAACAGGCCCTGTCCGGTGGTGTCCTCGTCGCCGGAGGGCACGACGTCCTGCACCGTGAAGGGCAGGTGCGACCCGTAGGCGATCGGCATGAAGATCTTCTGGGCCGCGCTCGCGGTGGTCTCCGACGCCGCGGTCGAGACGTAGAGCGTCGCGCCGGTCGCGGTCGGTGCGTAGACGGCGGCGAGGTCGCGGTCACGGACCTGGCGCTCGGCCTCGGCGGTGGAGGACACGACGTGGGTGACGAGGGCGCCGTCCGACTCGTCCGTGACGGTCTGCGCGAACACCTGGGTCGCCGCACCCTGTCCGACGATGCCGACCGGGAGGTCGTGCGGCGTCGGGGCGTGGAAGGCGCCGAGGTAGGCGAGACCCATGCCGATCGCGAGGAAAAGGGGCACGAGGATGTGCGAGCCGAAGCTCAGCAGGGTGCGACCGAGGCCCTGCGGACGGAGCGTCGACGGGCCGTTCGGCTGACGCGGGGCCCTGGAGGCACGGGGAGCGGCATGCGAGTGGGTGTGGGGGGAGGTGGTGTGCACGTGCGACGTCGTTGTCGTCATGGGGGAGGACGGGGCGTCGACGGCGGGGGTCGGCGCAAAGTTGTACTTTGCAACTTCAGACACGAAGGGCAACTGTACAACGTCGGTGCACACCTGTCGACCCGGGTGCCGCCGCGCACGGCGCGGTGCCGGGGCCGGAGTGTGCGAGCCTCCGCACACCGTGGGAGGGCGCCGGCGTCCCACCGAGCGCGCATCCTCGCACACTGCGCGAGGCGCGAGGCGCGAGGCGCGAGGCGCGAGGCGCGTCGGCGCCCCGCGCTACTCCGTGCCCGGGTCCTCGGCACCCATGCCGGTCAGCAGCGCCCGGAACGAGTCGAGCCGCTCGACCCCGGTCGACCCGAGCTCGCCGGCCTGCACCCGGTCCACGATCTCCCAGTCGTGCGCCTGGGAGAGGGGGATCCCGTCCACCGGCTCGCGGACGGGCACGGCGTGCGAGGCGAAGGCACGGAACACGTTCGCCGGGTCGACGTGTCCGAGCCCGAACGACCGGACACCCGGGGTGTCGATGATCCACCCGCCGTCCCGCACCTGCAGCGCGATCGACGACGACGAGGTGTGCCGTCCCCGACCGGTCACCGAGTTGACGACCCCGGTGGCCCGGGAGGACCCGGTCAGCGCGTTCACGAGCGTCGACTTCCCGACGCCCGAGTGCCCGACGGTCACGGTCACCTTGTCGTCGAGGACCTCGTGCAGGGCGTCGAACGGCACGTCGTCGGAGCGGCTCGTCACGATGCGCAGGTCGAGGCAGGCGAAGTGCGCGAGGAACTCGGTGGGATCGGCGAGGTCGGTCTTCGTGATGCAGAGGATCGGGTCGAGGCCGGCGTCGAACGCCGCCACGAGGTACCGGTCGATCAGTCGGGTGCGCGGCTCGGGGTCGGCGGCGGCCACGACGATGAGCATCTGGTCGGCGTTCGCCACGATGACGCGCTCGACCTCGTCGGTGTCGTCGGCGCTCCGGCGCAGCAGCGTGGTGCGCTCGGCGACCTTCACGATGCGCGCGAGGGAGCCCGGTTCGCCGGAGACGTCGCCGGCGAGGTGGACCGTGTCGCCGGTGACGACGGACTTCTTCCCCAGCTCGCGGGCCTTCGTGGCCGTGATGACCCGGTCCCCGACGAGCACGCCGAAGCGCCCGCGGTCGACGTTCGTCACCCACCCCGTGGGGGCGTCCTCGTACGTCGGACGGACCTTCGTGCGGGGGCGGTTGCCCTTCGGGTTGGGTCGGACCCGGACGCTCGACTCGTCGTACTGCCCGTACGGCTCGTCCGCGTCGGAGTCGTCACCGTCGACGTCGTCCCACCAGCTCATCGCGTCAGACCCCCATGGCCCCGGTCGCGACCAGGGCCGCCCACAGCTCGGGGAACTGTGGCAGCGTCTTCGCGGTCGAGCCGATGTCGTCGACGGCGACGCCGTCGACGACGAGACCCACGACCGCGCCGGCCGTCGCCATCCGGTGGTCGTCGTACGCGGCCCAGTCGCCGCCGTGGAGCGCGGCAGGCTCGATGCGCAGGCCGTCGTCGAGTTCGTGCACCGCGCCTCCCGAACGGTTGACGTCCGACGCGAGCGCGGCGAGACGGTCCGTCTCGTGCCCACGCAGGTGGCCGATCCCGGTGATCTCGGACGGGCCGTCGGCCAGGGCCGCCAACGCGACCAGGGCAGGCGCGAGCTCGCCGCCGCGGCTGAGGTCGAGTTCGAGACCCGGGAGGGAGGCGCCACCCCGGACCCCGACGCCGCCGTCGAAGACGAGGTCGTCGCCGTCCCGCGTGACGGTCGCGCCCCACAGGGGGAGGAGCCGCTCGAGGTCGGCGCCCACCTGGGTCGTCGCGGTCGGCCAGGTGCGGATGCGGACGGTGCCGCCGGCGACGAGCGCCGCCACGGCGAACGGCGCGGCGTTCGACAGGTCGGGTTCGATGGTGACGTCGCGGGCGGCGATGGGTCCGGGGTGCACGACCCACTCGCCGACCGCGGGCTCGTCCACCCGGACACCGCGGGCACGGAGGGCGGCGACGGTCATCTCGATGTGCGGCATGCTCGGCAGGCGCTCGCCGACGTGCGTGAGGTGCAGGCCCTCGTCGAAGCGCGGGGCGGAGAGCAGGAGCCCGGAGACGAACTGCGACGAGGCGGAGGCGTCGATCGAGAGCGATCCGCCGCGGACCGAGCCGGTGCCGGTGAACGAGAACGGCATCGCGCCGCCGCCGTCGTCGGTGACGTCCACGCCGAGGTCGACGAGCGCCTGGATGATGGCGTGCATCGGCCGCTTGCGGGCGTACGGGTCGCCGTCGACCGTGACCGGCCCGACCGCGAGGGCGGCGAGGGGCGGCAGGAAGCGCATCACGGTGCCGGCGAGTCCGCAGTCCACCCGGACGTCGCCGTGCATCGGCGCCGGTGTGATCCGGAGGTCGGGGCCGTAGGGGTTCGGGGTCGCACCGGGCGCCGGCGGGACCTCGTCGATCCCGACGCCGAGCTGCCGGAGCGCCTCGACCATGAGCGCCGAGTCGCGCGAGTGCAGCGGCAGCCGGATGGTCGACGGACCGTCGGCGAGGGCGGCGAGGACGAGTTCGCGGTTGGTGAGCGACTTCGACCCGGGCAGCGACACGTCGCCGTGCAGCGGACCCCGCGCGAGCGGGGCGATCCAGGGCTCGGTCCGGGACTGGGAATGCGTCGTGACTGCCATCGGTTCACAAGGGTACTGAACGCACCGGGAGGATCAGTGGCGACAGCGACACTCGCACGACCGCGGACGACTCTGCCCGCCGTGCCGACGACGCTCGGGAGCACCGTCGGCCTAGACTCGACGGCGATGACGACCGACGAACCGCACGCAGCACCGCACGACCTGGTCGAGGAGACCGAGGCGCAGCTCGACGCGGTGTCCGAAGAAGCAGCACTGCGCGAGGACGAGGCCGGCGACCGCGAGGACGAGGCCAGCGACCGCGAGGACGAGGCCAGCGACGACCAGGCCACCGCGGTCGACGTCGTCGACGCGAAGACCGTCTCCGAGGCCGAGCTCCGCTCCCTCTTCGAGGACCAGGCGCTGCCCTTCATGGACCAGCTCTACGGCGCCGCGATGCGGATGACCCGCAACCCGGCCGACGCGTCCGACCTCGTGCAGGAGACCTTCGTCAAGGCCTTCGCCGCGTTCCGCCAGTTCAAGCAGGGCACGAACCTCAAGGCCTGGCTGTACCGCATCCTCACGAACACGTTCATCAACACGTACCGCAAGAACCAGCGCAACCCGTACCAGGGCACGATCGACGAGCTCGAGGACTGGCAGCTCGGCGGCGCGGAGAGCGTGACGCAGTCGATCTCGGCGCGCTCCGCCGAGGCCGACGCCATCGACCACCTGCCGTCCTCCGCCGTGAAGGACGCGCTGCAGGCCATCCCGGAGGACTTCCGGATGGCCGTCTACTTCGCCGATGTCGAGGGGTTCTCCTACCAGGAGATCGCCGACATCATGAAGACCCCCGTGGGGACGGTCATGAGCCGCCTCCACCGTGGCCGCCGGCTCCTCCGCGGGCTCCTGGCCGACCACGCACGTGAGACCGGCATCGTCCCGGACGCAGCGTCGACGGCGACGATGCGCGGACGAGGCCGGAAGGTTGCCGCGGCGTCGAGCCGCGTCGAAGGGAAGGAAGCGCGATGAGCGGCTGCGACTGCTCGAAGGCGAAGGCCGAGCTCGAGGAGTTCCTGCACGGGGAGCTCTGCCGCGAGGACGCGGCGGACATCCGTGAGCACATGGACGACTGCGAGGACTGCACGACCGAGCACCGCGTCGGCGTCGTCCTCATCGAGACGGTCCGTCGTGCGTGCAAGGAGACGGCACCCGAGGAACTCCGTACCGAGATCCTCGCCCGCATCCGCCTGGAGCAGGCCACCCACTGAACGTCCCGGCGGGAACGTCCTGGCAGCCGTCGTCACACGCACGGCGCTGTCGGTAGTGTCGCGGGCATGACCCTCTCCGTCGAGTCGATCACCACCTGGTCCGACACGGACGTCGCCGACGTCGCCGCCCTCGTCCGACTGCTCGGCCACGAGGTCGACGACGCCGCCATGCGCGCCCGCCTCGAACGGCTCACGCCCGAGGCCGGACACCGCACCTGGGTGGTGCGGGACGACGACGGTCGTGCGATCGCGGTCGCCGGCGCGCAGGTCACGTGGGCGTACGCGAGCGACGAGCCGACGGCGCAGCTGCTGCTGATGGTGGTCGACGAGTCGGCCAGGAGGCTCGGCACCGGTTCGGCGCTCATCGGCACGTTCGAAGCATGGGCGGTCGAGCAGGGCGCACGTCGCCTCAGCGCCGTCAGTGCGGCGGCCACGGACAGCGCGCACCGGTTCTACCAGAAGCGCGGGTACCACGACGCCGGGGTGCGCTACACGAAGATCGCGTAGCGCACCCCGGCGTCGGGCGTCAGCCCAGCGCTCGCGTGATGACGTCGGTCGCTTCCTGTGCGGAGCGCTTCGAAGACCCCGTGGCCGGTGCGGCACTCGCCGGACGGGCGGCGACCGACAGCGGCCGACCGTCGAGGTGCGGCGACAGGTTCATGCACACGAACGGCCAGGCGCCCTGGTTCTCCGGCTCTTCCTGCGCCCACACGACGTCGGCGCCCGGGTAACCCGCGAGCACCTGGAGGATCTGCTCGAGGGGGAGCGGGGCGAGCTGCTCGAGCCGGACGAGGGCGACGTCGGTGGCACCGCGCTTGTCGAGCTCGGCACGCAGGTCGTGGTGCACCTTGCCGGAGTGCAGGACCACCCGGCGCACCGCCGACTTGTCGGTCACGCGGTCGTCGTCGAGGACCTCCGAGAAGGTGCCGCTCGTGAACGCGTCCACCGGGCTCGTCGCCTGGCGGAGGCGCAGCATCGCCTTCGGGGAGAACACGATGAGCGGCTTCTGCGGCCGCTCCCACGCCTGGCGTCGCAGCAGGTGGAAGTAGGACGCCGGGGTCGACGGCCGGGCCACCACCATGTTGTCCTCGGCGCAGAGCTGCAGGTACCGCTCGATGCGCGCCGACGAGTGGTCCGGTCCCTGGCCCTCGTAGCCGTGGGGGAGCAGGAGCACGAGGCCCGAGCGCTGTCCCCACTTCTGCTCGGCGGAGGAGATGAACTCGTCGATGACGGTCTGGGCGCCGTTCGCGAAGTCGCCGAACTGCGCCTCCCACAGGACGAGGGCCTCGGGTCGCTCGACCGAGTACCCGTACTCGAACGCCATCGCCGCGTACTCGCTGAGCAGCGAGTCGTAGATGTACAGGCGGGCCTGGTCCTCGGTGAGGTTCGCGAGGGGCAGCCACTCCTGGCCGTTCACACGGTCGTGGAAGACGGCCTGGCGCTGCACGAAGGTGCCACGGCGGGCGTCCTGCCCGGCGAGCCGGACCGGCTTGCCCTCGACGAGGATCGACCCGATGGCCATGAGCTCCGCCATCGCCCAGTCGACGCCGCCGTTGCGGGTCATGTCGGTGCGCTTGGACAGGAGCTGCTGGAGCTTCGGGTGCACCTGGAAGCCCGCGGGCGGGTTGCTGTGCGCGTCGCCGATGGCCCGGACGAGTTCCTCGGACACAGCGGTCTCGTGCACCTCGACCTCGGAGTCGTCGCGCTGCGCTGCCGGTCGCTCGAGACCCTGCACGGCGCCGTCGTCGTCGACCGTGATGACCGGGATCGTGCCGGTCTGCGCCTCGTGCGTCTCGGCGAAGGCGCGTTCCAGGCGGTCCTGGAAGTCGCGGTGCGCCTCGTCGTACTCCTCTTGCGTGATGTCGCCGCGGCCGACGAGGGCCTCGGTGTAGAGGGTGCGGACGGAGCGCTTCGCCTCGATGAGGTTGTACATGAGCGGCTGCGTCATCGACGGGTCGTCGCCCTCGTTGTGTCCGCGGCGGCGGTAGCAGATGAGGTCGATGACGACGTCGCGGTGGAACTCCTCGCGGTAGGCGAAGGCGAGCTCGGCGACGCGGGCGACGGCCTCGGGGTCGTCCCCGTTCACGTGGAAGATCGGCGCCTGGATCGTCTTCGCGACGTCGGTGGAGTACACCGAGCTGCGGGCCGACTCCGGCGGGGTGGTGAACCCGACCTGGTTGTTGATCACGAGGTGCACGGTGCCGCCGGTGCGGTAGCCGCGCAGCTGCGACATCTGCAGGGTCTCGACCACGACGCCCTGACCGGCCATCGCGGCGTCTCCGTGGACCAACACGGGCAGGACGCCGAACGTGCCGGGGGCCTGCCGGTCCTGCTTCGCGCGGACGATGCCCTCGAGCACGCCGTCGACGGCCTCGAGGTGGGACGGGTTCGCGGCGATCGTCACCGGGATGGCGGTGCCGTCGCTGGCGCGGAACACACCCTCGGTGCCGACGTGGTACTTCACGTCACCTGAACCCTGGCCCGAGACGGCGCCGGGGAGCGACGACCCCTCGAACTCGCGGAAGATCTGGCCGTAGGTCTTGCCGGCGATGTTCGTCAGCACGTTGAGCCGGCCGCGGTGGGCCATGCCGATCGCGACTTCTTCGAGGCCGGCGGTCGCCGCGCGCTGGATGAGCGAGTCGAGGAACGCGATCGTGGACTCGCCGCCCTCGAGCGAGAAGCGCTTCTGGCCGACGTACTTCGTCTGCAGGAAGGTCTCGAACGCCTCGGCCTCGTTGAGCTTGCCGAGGACCCGGAGCTGGTCGTCCTTCGACGGCTTCGAGTACGGGACCTCGATGTGGGCCTGCACCCAGCGACGCTGTTCCGGGTCCTGGATGTGCATGTACTCGATGCCGACCGTGCGGCAGTAGGCGTCGCGGAGGATCCCGAGCACGTCGCGCAGCGGGGCGTTCGTCGTGCCGGCGAGCCCACCGGTGACGAACTCGCGGTCGAGGTCCCAGAAGGTCAGCCCGTGGCTCTCGATCTCGAGGTCGGGGTGGGTGCGCTGCCGGTACTCGAGCGGGTCGATGTCCGCCATGAGGTGCCCGCGGACACGGAAGCTGTTGATGAGCTCCTGCACACGCGCCGTCTTGTTCACCCGGTGCGCGAGGTCGACGTTGATGTCGTTCGCCCACTGGATCGGCTTGTACGGGATCCGGAGCGCCGCGAAGATGCCCTCGTAGAAGCCGTGCTCGCCGATGAGCCGCTCGTGCACCTTCTTGAGGTACTCGCCCGACCCCGCACCCTGGATGACACGGTGGTCGTAGGTGCTCGTCAGCGTGATGGTCTTGCCGATGCCGAGTTCGACGAGGGTCTTCGCCGCCGAGCCCTGGAACTGCGCCGGGTACTCGAGGGCACCGGCGCCGATGATGGCACCCTGCCCCTTCGTCAGGCGCGGCACCGAGTGGACCGTGCCGATGCCGCCCGGGTTCGTCAGCGAGATCGTCGTGCCCTGGAAGTCGGCCGGCGTGAGCTTGTTGTCGCGTGCACGCTTGACGAGGTCCTCGTAGGCGGAGAGGAACTGCCCGAACGTGAGGGTCTCGGCGCGCTTGATGCTCGGGACGAGCAGGGAGCGGGAGCCGTCCTTCTTCGGGACGTCGATCGCGATGCCGAGGTTGACGTGCGCGGGAGCGACCACGAAGGGCTTGCCGTCGCGCTCCTCGTAGAAGACGTTCTGACTCGGGAAGTCCTTGAGTGCCTGCACCATCGCCCACCCGATGAGGTGCGTGAACGAGATCTTGCCGCCGCGGGCCCGACGCAGGTGGTTGTTCACGACGATGCGGTTGTCGATCATCAGCTTCGCCGGGATCGTCCGCACGCTCGTCGCGGTCGGGACCGTGAGCGAGGCGTCCATGTTCGAGGCGAGCGTCTTCGCCATGCCCCGGAGCGGGGTCGCCACGTCCTCGTGGGTCTCCTCGTGGTCGTCGGCCTCGTCGTTGGCCTCGGCCGGGATCGGCTGCGGCGTGGGCTGGCGCGACGTGGTCTTCGCCTGGATCGGCCCGGACTTCGCCTCGCCGGGTGCGTCACCGGTCGCGGGCTGCTGGGTCGTGGACTGCTGCTGCTCGGAGGCGGCCGGAGCAGCGGGGGCGGAGGGGGACGGAGCCGGTGCGGACGCGTCGCCACCCTGGGTGCGGTGGTAGCTCTCGAGGACCGGCCACCAGGACTTGTCGACGGACTCCTTGTCGGCGACGAACTGCTCGTAGAGCTCGTCGACGAGCCACTCGTTCGCCCCGAATTCGCCCGCGGTCTCGTCCGTTCCGGTCAGATGGCTCGACACAGCCGATCGCCCACTCTCCGTCGATAGATGCTCGTGTGTGTCGTGCGTGGCAACCCTGCCTCGCACAGGTCCCAAGCCTAGCCGCTCGCAGATGACCGTTCGGTGTCAGGCGGAGGCGGGTCGCGCCTCCCGACCGGGTGTCGCGCGTGTCGCACCGGAGGCGTGCCGAGCCGCCCAGACCGGCCACCCTGGGGAGCCGTACAGTGGGGCCCATGAGGTTCTACGAGACGCGGCCGACACACGACCTGACCTACTCCGACGTCTTCCTCGTCCCCAGCCGGTCGGCGGTGACGAGCCGGTTCGACGTGGACCTCTCGGCGAACGACGGGTCCGGTGCGACCATCCCGATCGTCAGCGCCAACATGAACTCGGTCACCGGGCCGCGCCTCGCCGCCACGCTCGCCCGACGCGGCGGCCTGGGCGTGCTGCCGCAGGACATGCACCTGCAGGACCTCGACGCCGCGATCCGCTGGGTCAAGGACCAGCCGGTCGACTTCGACACCGCCTACGACATGGGCGCGCACACCACGGTCGCCGAGGCCCTCGAGCAGCTCCTGCCCGTCGCCGGACGGGGCGTGGTCGTCCGCGACGCCGCCGGCGAGTACCTCGGCTGCGTCCCCGCCGGGCGCCTCGGCGACGCGGGTCCCGACGCCACGCTCGGCGACCTGCTGCACGGCGCCTCCACCGCGATCGACGCCGAGGACGCCGGCACGCCCCGGCACGTGTACGACGTGCTGACCGCGGCCGAGGTCGACTTCGCGCCGGTCATGCGGCACGGCAAGGTCGTCGGCACGGTCAGCCAGACCAGTGCGATCCGCTCGGACATCTACCGGCCCGCCGTCGACGCGTCCGGACGCCTGCGGGTCGCTGCCGCGATCGGCATCAACGGCGACGTCGCCGCGAAGGCGCAGGCGCTCGCGGCCGCCGGCGTCGACGTGCTCGTCCTCGACACCGCGCACGGCCACCAGGAGGGCATGCTCCGCGCCCTCCGCACCGTCGCCGCCCTCGGCCTCGACATCCCGCTGGTCGCAGGCAACGTCGTCACCGCCGACGCGGTCGCCCACCTCGTCGAGGCCGGTGCGACCATCATCAAGGTCGGCGTCGGACCCGGCGCCATGTGCACCACGCGCATGATGACCGCCGTCGGTCGCCCGCAGTTCTCCGCCGTGCTCGAGACCGCCGCCGCGGCCCGGTCGCTCGGCGCGCACGTGTGGGCCGACGGCGGCGTCCGGTACCCGCGCGACGTGGCGCTCGCCCTCGCCGCCGGTGCGTCCGCCGTGATGATCGGCTCGTGGTTCGCGGGCACGCTCGAGGCGCCCGGAGTCCTCCGGCGCGACGCCGCGGGCAAGGCGTACAAGGAGAGCTGGGGCATGGCCAGTGCCAAGGCCGTCCGGGAGCGCTTCGAGCGCCTCGACCCCTACGAGCGGGCCCGCAAGGCGCTCTTCGCCGAGGGGATCTCGTCGTCGACGATCTACCTCGACCCGGAGCGGCCGAGCGTCGAGGACCTGCTCGACATGATCACCACCGGTGTCCGCAGCTCGGCGACGTACGCGGGGGCGTCGTCCCTCGCGGAGTTCTCCGAGCGGGCGCTCGTCGGCATCCAGTCGGCCGCCGGCTACGAGGAGGGCAAGCCGCTCCCCGTCAGCTGGTAGCGCAGCGCCCGCCCCGCCGCGGCGTCGCGCCGCGCGCGGGGGGCGGCGAGACTCGGCGCCGCGGACAGTTTCGTGGCACACAGGCCGCGAAACTGTCCGCCCAGCCGAGTCTCGGGTGGCGACCACGGGCGGACGGGAGGCGCGGTGCCGGCTGGCACCGCGCCTCCTGTCTGCAGGTGCGCGCGTCTACCGCCGGCGGGTCGCGTCCTCGACGGTGCCCACGAGCTCCTCGAGGATGTCCTCGAGGAAGAGCACACCGAGCGTCCGGCCCTCGGCGTCGAACGCCCGCGCCACGTGACGACCGGCGGCGCGCATGGTCGCCAGGGCGTCCTCGAGGTCCATCTCCGTGTACAGCGAGATGAGCTGCCGGATCCGCTTCGGCGGCACCGGGTCGTCGTACTCGTCCGGTCGGAGGTCGATGACGTCCTTCACGTGCACGTAGCCCGTGGGGGAGCCGTCCTCGGCCACGAGCACGTACCGCGAGAACCCGCGCTGGGCCACGGCCCGCTCGACGTCACCCGGGGTGGCGTCCTCGGGGAGGGTGACGAGCTCGGCCATCGGCACGGCGACGTCCTTGACCTTCTTCTCGGTGAACTCGAACGCCAGGGCGAGCTTGCCGTCGTCGGTGAGGGTGCCCTCGCGGCGGGACTGCTCGACGATGGTCTGGACCTCCTCGACGGTGAACGCGCTCACGGCTTCGTCCTTCGGCTCGACCCGGAAGAGCCGGAGCACGGCGTTCGCGACCTCGTTCAGGCCGACGACGACCCAGTGCAGGCCGTGGCCGATGTACCAGAGCGTCGGCACGAGGAGGAGCGCCGCACGGTCGGGCATCGAGAACGAGATGTTCTTCGGGACCATCTCGCCGAACACCACGTGCAGGAACGACACGAGCAGCAGCGTGAACACGAACGCCACGACGCCGATGACCTCGACGCTCCAGCCGGTGAGGTGCAGCGGGACCTCGAGCAGGTGGTGGATCGCCGGCTCGGAGACGTTGAGGATGAGCAGCGAGCACACCGTGATGCCGAGCTGGGTGGTGGCGAGCATGCGGGTGGCGTGCTCCATCGCCCAGAGCGTCATCTGTGCGGCGCGCGAGCCCTCTTCCGCGCGCGGCTCGATCTGGGAGCGGCGTGCGGAGATGACGGCGAACTCGGCCGCGACGAAGTAGGCGTTGCCCATCAGGAGGACGACGAGCCAGAAGATGCCCCACCAGTCGGAGCTCATCGGGTGCCGCCCTTCGCAGAGGCCTTCGAGGCCGTGGTCTTCGTGGCCGGGATGATGATGCCGGTGGCCGGGGTCTCCGGCGGTGTGGGCGTCCAGCGGATCCGGTCGATGCGGCGCCCGTCGAGGCGTTCGACGCGGAACACGCCGTCCTCGAGCGGTACCTCGTCACCGACGGCCGGGAGCCGTCCGAGGGTCGACATGATGAACCCGCCGACGGTCTCGTACGGGCCGTCCTCGGGGACCTTCACGCCGGCGCGGTCCTCGAGCTCGTCCGGGCGGAGGAGCCCCGGGAACGTCAGCCAGTTGCGCGACCGGACGACGTCGATCCGTGCACGGTCGTGCTCGTCGGACACCTCGCCGACGATCTCCTCGATGAGGTCCTCGAGCGTCACGACCCCAGCGGTGCCGCCGTACTCGTCGACGACGATCACCATCTGGTAGCCGCGACCGCGGACCTCGGCGAGCAGCGTGTCGCCGGGCATGGTCTCGGGGACGCGCTCAGCGTCGGTCATGAGAGCGCCGACGGGGACCTCGGGGCGCTTCTCGCGGGGCACGGCGACGGCCTGCTTCACGTGCACGATGCCGACGACGTCGTCCGCGTCCTCCTCGATGACGGGGAAGCGGCTGAACCCGGTCTTCCGGGCGAGCGCGATGACGTCGTCGGCGGACTCGGACACGCGGATCGTGGAGAGCCGGGGGCGCGGGGTCATCACGTCGCTGGCGCTCAGTTCGGAGAACGAGATCGTCCGTTCCAGCAGCGTCGCGGTGTCCTGCTCGAGGGAGCCCTCGGACGCGGACCGACGCAGCAGCGAGGTGAGCTCCTCGGCGCTGCGCGCACCGGACAGTTCCTCTTGCGGCTCGATGCCCATCGCCCGGAGCACGGCGTTGGCGGTGCCGTTCAGCACCGCGACGGCCGGCTTGAACACCGTGGTGAACGCGATCTGCAGCGGCACGACGAGCTTCGCGGTCTGCAGGGGGAGCGCGAGCGCGAAGTTCTTCGGCACGAGCTCACCGAGGATCATCGACAGCAGGGTCGCGATGACGAGCGCCACGATCGAGCCGACGGTCTCGACGATCGCCTCGGGCAGCCGCATCGCGAGGAACGGCGCTTCGAGCAGCTTGGCGATCGACGGCTCGAGCAGGTAGCCGGTGAGCAGGGTCGTCAGCGTGATGCCGAGCTGCGCGCTGGAGAGGTGCGTCGAGGTGACCTTCAACGCACCGATGACGGGTGCGAGGCCGGTCTCACCGCGGTCTCGTCGGGCCTCGACGTCGGCGCGGTCGAGGTTGACCAGCGCGAACTCGGACGCGACGAAGACACCGGTGCCGAGTGTCAGCAGGATGCCGCCGATCAGCATGACGATGTCGATCGGACTCATGATTCACCTCCCGCAGGGCGCGAGGCAGTGCAGCTCACCGAGTGAGCGGCGGATGAGTGAGGCGAAGAACTGTTCGGGGGATCGTCCACAGTGAGGCAATCGTACTGCCTGGCGTGCGGCCAAGCCGAGAGAACGTACAGAACGGCCTACGCCGTGACGCGTGCGCGGTGGTACTGCTGCGGCTCGTAGTCCACGGAGACGCCGAGCTCGACGGCGGCACGGAGCGGGAAGCCCGGGTCTCGGAGGAACTCGCGGCCCACCATGACGACGTCCGCCTGGCCGGTCGCCACGATCTGCTCGGCCTGGAACGCGTCCGAGATCATGCCGACCGCGATCGTGCCGATGCCGGCGTCGCGCTTGACCGCGTCGGCGAAGGGCACCTGGTAACCCGGGCCGACCGGGATCGGCGCGCTCGCGACGTTGCCACCGGTCGAGACGTCCGCGAGGTCGGCACCGTGCTCGGCGGCCCAGCGCGCGACCTGCGTGGTCTCCTCGAGCGTCAGGCCGCCTTCGACCCAGTCGGTCGCCGAGAAGCGGACGACGACCGGGAAGCCCTCGCCGACCTCGGCACGGACGGCGTCCAGCACCTCGAGCAGGGCGCGGGCGCGGTTCTCGAGCGAGCCGCCGTACGAGTCGGTCCGGTGGTTGCTCAACGGCGACAGGAACTGGTGCAGCAGGTAGCCGTGCGCGGCGTGGATCTCGACGAGGTCGAAGCCGGCCTCGACCGAGCGCCGAGCGGCAGCGGCGAACGCCAGGGCCACCACGCGGATGTCCTCGGTGGCGAGCTCGCGGGGCTCGGCGTACCCGTCGAATGCGACCGCGGACGGTGCCACGGTGTTCCAGCCGCCCTGGTCCGCCGGCACGGAGCCGTGCGTCGACTCCCACGGGCGGAACGTCGACGCCTTGCGGCCGGCGTGCGCGAGCTGGACGCCCGCGGCGGCACCCTGCGAGTGGATGAAGTCGACGATCGGGCGGAACGCGTCGCGCTGTTCGTCGTTCCACAGCCCGAGGTCCTGCGGGCTGATCCGCCCCTCCGGCACGACGCCCGTGGCCTCGACCACGACCGCGCCGGCACCGCCCTTGGCGAAGCCGCCGAGGTGCACGAGGTGCCACGGCGTCGGCACGCCGTCCTGCGCCTCGACCGAGTACTGGCACATCGGGGAGACCCAGATGCGGTTGCGGACGGTCAGGTCGCGGATGGTGATCGGTTCGAACAGGGCGTGCGTCACGCGGGCTCCTTCTCGGCGGTCGCCCCGGTCGCGAGTTCCTGCAGGAACGCGCGGAGTCCGGCGGGCGACGTGTAGTGGTGGCCGACCGCCCCGATCGCTTCCGCGCCGGCGGCGTTCTCGGCCCTGTTGTCGACGAACACCATCTGCGCGGCGTCGATTCCCAGGCGCGCGCACGTGTCCAGGTAGATCGAGGCATCCGGCTTCAGGACGTGCTCCTCGGCGCTCACCACGACGGTCTCGAACAGGGACCCCATCGGGGACCGGCGGTACGGGTCACCGAAGTCGAACCCGGCGTTCGACAGCAGGGCGACCCGGGTGCCGGCGTCGTGCAGCTCCTCGACGATCGCGAGGGTCTCCGGCTCGACCTCGAACCAGCCGGTGAAGTCGATCGCCCAGAACCGGTGGATGTCGGTGATGCTCCACGTCCGGCCGGTGCGCTCGGCGATCGCCCGCCAGTAGTCCACGACGGAGAGGTCGCCGCGGTCCAGGTCGTGCCGGAGCTCCTGGTAGACGGGGAAGAGCTCGTCCGCCGGCACACCGGTCGCCGCGACGAGGGCGTCCCGCGAGCCGTGCGGCGTCCGGCTGATCACCTCGCCGTAGTCGAAGACCACCACGCGACCGGGCAGGAACAGGCTCATGCGCTCCACCGTAACGTGGCGTTCCGTGAACGACTTCGTCCCCTTCGCCCCGACCGACGCCGCCGCCTGGACCACCGCCCCGCACGGCGACTCCACCAAGTACCGGCGGGGTGTCCTCGGCGTCGCGACCGGCTCCGACCAGTACCCGGGTGCCGCCGTGCTGGGCGTCGACGCCGCCGTGCACACCGGCGTCGGGATGGTCCGGTACGTCGGACCGTCCCGCGCGTCGGACCACGTGCTCGCGCGGCGTCCCGAGGTCGTCGCGGGGGTCGGACGGGTGCAGGCGTGGCTCGTCGGCTCCGGGATCTCGGCGGGCTCGCTCGGCGACCTGGACGACGTGACGGCGGAGGGGTTCCGGCACGCCTCGGACGACGGGGTCCCCGTGGTCGTCGACGCCGGGGCGATCCCGCTCGTCGAGCTCGGGCCCCTCGCGGTGCTGACGCCGCACGCGGGGGAGCTCGCCGGCGTCCTGCACGAGTCGCGGGAGGCCGTCGAGCAGGACCCGGCCGCGGCCGCGCTCCGTGCCGCCGCGCAGACCGGGAGCGTCGTGCTCCTGAAGGGGTCCGCCACGCACGTCGCGACACCCGACGGGTCGGTGCGGCTCGTAGCCTCGTCGGCGACGCCGTGGCTCGCGGCCGCCGGAGCCGGCGACGTCCTCGGCGGGGTGCTCGGGGCGCTCCTGGCGGCTCGGCAGGGAGCGGCGGAGGCGGCCGGGTCGTCGCTGACGCCGTCCGACCTGGCACACCTGGCCGCTTCGGCTGCGGTGGTGCACGGGATCGCGGCGCGACGGGCGTCCCGGGGTGGGCCGTTCACGATGGCGGCGCTGGTCGAGCAGCTGCCGGGCGTGGTGCGCGACCTCGTCGTCGAGGGCGACGCCCGGGGGTAGCCGCGAGCGGCGACGGACGGGAGGCGCGGTGCGAGCCGGCACCGCGCCTCCTGGCCGTCAGGTGGTCACGTCCGGGGCGTGACGCGCGTCGTGCGCGTCAGGTCGCGGGGGTGGCGTGCACGAGGAACTCGACCGCACCCGCGTCGTCGACCTGCACGAAGCCGAGGCTCGGGGCCTGCACGCCGAAGTCCGAGAAGGTGATCGGGATCGAGCCGGAGACGTCGACGCCGTCGCCGTTCAGCCCGACCTCGAGCGTCGCGGCGACCGACTTCGTGACGCCGTGCAGGGTGAGGTCCCCGGTGGCCTCGACCTTCGTCGTGCCGGAGCCGGACGGGACCGCGTCCGCGATCGGCTCGGTGAGCGTGAAGGTCGCGGTGGGGAACGCCGACGTGTCGAGCGCGGAGTCGCGGAAGTACGAGTCGCGCTGAGCCGAGTCCGTGGCGATGTCGGCGACCTGCACGGTGATGGTCGCCTTCGTGATGGCGGTGCCGTCGACGGTCGCGCTCCCGGTGACGCTGTCGGTGCGTCCGGTGACGGTGACGTCCGAGCCGTTCAGGACCTCGTGGACGCGGTACCCGGCCTCGGAGTCCCCGCCGACCGTCCACGCGCCGGACAGGTCCGCGGCGTCGAGCGTCGACGGGGCGCGGCTCGCGGCGACGCTCGGGGCGGCGGAGGCCTTGGCGTTCTCGCTGCTCGTGTAGAGGTTCGTGCCGACGATCGCGGCGACGACGCCGATGACGACGACCGCGGTGACGACCGCGATCCAGATGACGGCTCTGCGGCGCGCGCGCGGGGTGTCGGAGGTCACGAGGGGAACGGTGACACGTCATGCTCGGGGGAACCTGTGACGGGCGTGCCGCTACGCTCGTCCGGTGCAGAGGACGGTGCAGCGGCCGGTGTGGGCTTCGCGGTGGTTCGAGGTCGCGGTCTTCGTCGTGGCGTTCGTCGCCGTGCACGCGGTCCTCTGGTGGTTGACGACCGTGTCGGGCAACCTGCCGCTCGGCGACGTGACGATCACCTACCGGCGGTGGATCGAGACCGGCCACCTGTCCGGGTTCTGGGTCGGGATCGACGAGGACTGGGTGTACCCGATCCTCGCGATCGTGCCGATGGCGGCAGCAGCGGCCGGGGGTGTGGCGTCGATCGGCACCGGGTGGCTCGTGCTCATGGTCGTGCTCGACGCCGTCGCGTGCGCGTTCCTGTGGCGCTTCCGTGGGCTCGGCGTGCGCGTCGTGTGGTGGTGGCTCGCCTTCCTGCTCGCCCTCGGGCCGATCGGCCTCGGACGCATCGACACCGTCGCGACCGTCCTCGCCCTGGTCGGGGTGGCCTTCGTCGCGTCGCGGCCGGCCGTCGCCTCGGCGCTGTTCACCGCCGGTGCGTGGACGAAGGTCTGGCCCGCGGCGCTCGTGGGCGTGCTCCTGCTGCTCCGCCGTGGCCACCGCCGCGGGGTGCTCGTCAGCGCACTCGTGCTGACTGCGCTCATCGTCCTCGTCGACGTCCTGTACGGGGGTGCGGCCCACCTGCTCTCGTTCGTGGGGCAGCAGAGCGGCCGTGCGCTGCAGATCGAGGCGCCGCTCGCGACCCCCTTCATGTGGGCGGCGGCGCTCGGCGTCCCCGGTGCCGCGGTCTACTACGACCAGCAGATCCTGACGTTCGAGGTGTCCGGCGCGGGGACGCACGCGGCAGCCGCGGTGTCGACGCCGCTCATGGCCGTGGTCGTCGTCGGTGGGGTGCTGCTCGCGCTCTGGGCCGTGCACCGCGGCGCGCACCGGGCCGAGGCCGCGCCGCTGCTGGCGCTGCTCCTGGTGGCCGCGCTGGTCGCCGCGAACAAGGTCGGGTCGCCGCAGTACATCGGGTGGTTCGCCGTGCCGATCGTGTGGGGGCTCGTCGCCGGGCGTCCGAGCGCCCGGCGCTTCCTCCCGGTCGCCGTCGCCGCGATCCCGATGGCTGTGCTGACGCAGGTGATCTACCCCGGGTTCTACGACCAGGTGCTCACCGTGCAGCCCTGGGTGCTCGTGGTCCTCACGCTCCGGAACGCGCTCGAGGTCGGGGTGCTGGTCTGGAGCGTCGTCGCGATCGTCCGGCTCGGCGTGCGGGCCCGTGCCGCCGCTGTGCCGGGCGTCCCGGCAGGGGGCAGGATGGACGCATGATCGTCGCGTTCTCCGTCGCCCCGTCCGGTGGTCCTTCCGCGAGCTCGGACGGGTCCGTGCACGACGCCGTCGCGGCTGCCGTGCGGATCGTCCGCGAGAGCGGGTTGCCGAACCGCACCTCGTCGATGTTCACCGAGGTCGAGGGGGAGTGGGACGAGGTCATGGACGTCGTCAAGCGCGCCACCGAGGCCGTCGGGGCGTACGGCACGCGGGTGTCCCTCGTGCTCAAGGCCGACATCCGCCCGGGGTACACCGGCGAGATCGACGGCAAGCTCGAGCGGCTCGAGGCTGCGCTCGACGACTGAGCGACACGCCGAGCGCCTCCCACGGATGTCGGTGGTCGGGTGTGTCCTGTCGGTGTCGGACGGAACGCGTCCGCACGACGACGAGGAGCACGTGATGATGCACGACGGCTGGTGCCCCGACTGCGACCTGCGGACGGTCGTCATCGACTCGGACGAGCACGGCGACACCGCCTGGGCGAGCTGCACCGAGTGCGGCGCCGGGTGGGTCCACCGTGACGAACTCCCGGGGCTCGTCGTCACGGCCCACGCGGAGCCGGAGCGTCGCGCCGCCTGACGTGGGTCGAATCGATTCGGCCGGGCGACTTCCGTTCGGCCTTTGGAGCGGTCTACACTGCTGAGACCGGTCGCTCTCGGTGGCCGGTCGTCCACATTCGCCGCTGAACCAGGACCACCCTCCGCCCGTTCCCGGTCGCACCGTCAGCGACGTCGACGCGACGGAGGCACGGTGCGGCGACCACGCGCACCGACGGTCCCAGCCGACTCACGCGAGTCGACGTCCGGAACCCGTCCCGCTCCTCCCGTCCCGAAACAGGCACCATGTCCCAGCTCACGCCTGCGCGTCGCGCACTCGCGCTCATCGCCCTCGCCCTCGGCGGGTTCGCCATCGGTTCGACCGAGTTCGTCGCGATGGGGCTCCTGCCGAACATCGCCGAGGCGCTCCTGCCGCGCCAGTACGGCCTCGACCCGGACGCCGGGATCGCGCACGCCGGCTGGCTCGTGAGCGCGTACGCCCTCGGTGTCGTCGTCGGTGCCCCCACGATCGCGGCGATGTCGGCGAAGTTCCCGCGCAAGGGCCTGATCCTCGTGCTGCTCGTCGGGTTCGTCCTGGCGACGGTCGCGAGCGCGATCCTGCCGTCGTTCGGCCTCGTGCTCGTGGCGCGGTTCGTCGCGGGACTCCCGCACGGTGCGTACTTCGGCATCGCGTCCATCGTGGCGGGCGACATCATGGGGCCGGGCAAGCGCGGCAAGGGCATCGCGATGGTGCTGCTCGGCCTGTCGGTCGCGAACGTCGTGGGCGTCCCGGCGATCACCTGGGTCGGGCAGGTCGCCAGCTGGCGCATCGCGTACGGCGTCGTCGCCGTCCTGTTCGCCCTGACGTTCCTCGCGGTGTGGGCCTTCGTGCCGCGCAGTGCCCGTGACGAGCACGCGACGATCGGCCGCGAGCTGCGGGCGTTCCGCGTGCCGCAGGTCTGGATGGTCATGGGCCTCGGAGCCGTCGGCTTCGGCGGCTTCTTCGCGGTCTACTCGTACATCTCACCGCTCGTGCAGAACGTCACCGGGCTGTCGGAGTCGTTCGTGCCGCTCGTCCTCGTGGTCGTCGGCATCGGCATGGTCATCGGCGGCGTGCTCGGCGGGCACCTGGCCGACCACAGCGTCAAGCGCACGATCTACGTCGGCATGTTCGCGCTGATCGGCGCCCTGCTCGTCACCGTCCTCACCGCGCAGTGGGTGTGGGGGGTCTTCCTCGGGGCGTTCCTGCTCGGTGCGACCTCGTCCGCGATCCCGCCGGCCGTGCAGTCCCGCCTGATGGACGTCGCCGGAGACGCACGGACCATCGCGGCGGCGCTCAACCACTCGGCGTTCAACATCGGCAACTCGATCGGTGCGGCCCTGGGCGGCGCGGTCATCGCGGCCGGGTTCGGCTTCACGGCCCCGGGGTGGCTCGGCATCGTGCTGGCGCTGCTCGGTGTCCTCATGACCATGGTGAGCTACGGCGCCGAGCGCCGCAGCACCCGCCGTGCGTCGCTCCGGTCGTCGTCGCCGTCCACCGGCCCGATCACCGCGCCCGTCCCGCTGGGCTGACGCGAGTCCCACCGGTCAGGAGGCGCGGGGCGGCCCCGCACTGCGCCTCCAGTCCGTCGACGGTGCGGTAGACCGCCGATCGTGAGCAGAAGAGGTCGGGTCCCGTGACGGGACCCGACCTCTTCTGCTCACGAAGCGTGCGGCGCGCGCGGAGCGCGGAGCGCGGCGCGCTACAGGCCCAGCGGGCTGCCGTCCTGGACGATGATGCCGTCGGTGATCGCGCGCTTCCGCAGCGCCACCTTCGTGCCGACGTCGAAGCCCGCGACGCGGTACTTCTCGCGGATGCGCTTGAGGTAGCTCTTCGCGGTCTCCTCGGAGATGCCGAGCTGGTACGCGACGCTCTTCACCGGCTCGCCGCCGCCGTACAGCGCCATGACGCGACGCTCCTGGGCGCTGAGCTTCGGCACGCCACCGACGTCACCGCTGTTGATCGCCAGGTCGAGCTCGGCGGAGACGTACTGCTCGCCGCGCTGGGCGGAGCGGATGGCCTCGACGATCATCTCGGCGTCCTCGCTCTTCACGAGGTAGCCGAGGGCGCCGGAGGCGAGGGCTTCGCGGACGACGTTCGGCTCCGAGTAGGTGCTCATCACGACGGTCTTCACACCGGCGGTCTTGAGCGTCGAGATCTTCAGCGAGACCGGGATCGAGTCCTTGAGGTCGAGGTCGAGCAGCACGACGTCGACCGGGAACGCCGGGCTCGTGAGGAGCTCGGGCCAGGTGGTGACGGCGGCGACGAGCGTGATGTCGTCGGCTGCGTTCCGGATCCACTCGGTGAGCGCGCCGAGGAGCATCCTGTGGTCGTCGACGAGTGCGAGTCGGATCGGTTCCTCTGGAGTCGCCATGGTGGCGTCCTTTCTCGGGGGCGGTCGTGGGCCGATCCTAGGGGGACGGACCACGGGGCACGGGCAGGCTGGTCAGGGTGTCCGGCAGTCGGGCCAGCCGGTTCCGTGCGACGACTACATCGACGGATGTCGGTCGACGACGCAGTGCGCGACGACGTGCAGCACCCCGTCGCGGACGGAGTCCTGGTACGGGCCGATCCGCTGCAGGGCGCTCCACGCGGTCGGGCCGAGTCGACGCCGGGGGACACCGCGCGACTCGAAGACGACCGGGACGTCCATCGTCTCGTCGGTGACGGGGTGCCCGTCCGAGCCGACGGGGCCGAGGGTCACGGAGACGACGGGCGATCCGGCCTGGGTCTGCTTGCCGTCGCCGACCATCTGCCAGAGCGTCTGCAGCAGGCCGTCGCGCTGCGCGGGGGAGAGGTGGCCCGCGAGCGACTGCGGATCCGCGACGCTGACCGAGCGGCCGAGGTTGTCGGACTCCGTGATCGCGTGGTACAGCCAGGTCTCGCGGCGGCCCTCGATGAGGTGCAGACGCAGCTCGGTGGCGAGCGAGGCGGCGACCGAGGCGGACGCGTCCGAGAGCGGGAGGGGGTCGCTGCCGTTGGCGACGGCGTCGAGGAGCTTCTCGGCGGCGAGGTCGAGCCGGGCGAGTTCGTCGGAGGCGAGCATGCCCACGGCGAACTGCGGTGCCTGCACGTTGCTCTGCACGAGGACCCGGTCGAGTTCACGCTGCACGAGCTGGCGGAACCGGTGCACCACGAAGAGCGCGATCGACGGCGGGACGGTCACGAGCGCCACGGTGGACACGATCGCGGGCAGGGTGTCGCTCGTGATCGGCGTCGAGGCGACCGCCATCCCGACGAACGCGAGGCCGAGGACGGCGATGGCGGCGGCGACCTCGCGCGCCGGGCGCAGGGTCGCGACGGGCAGGAGCGCGAAGCCGGCGGCGACGGACGCGGACGCCGAGTGGGCGATGTCGTGCTCGGGCCAGATGCCGATGAAGTCGAGGGTCACGACGCAGCCGAGGACGACGCAGATCAACGCGAAGGCGAGCCCGGTCAGTCGTTCGCCGTACGTGAGCAGGCTGAGCCCGACCCCGACGGCGGCGACGAGGTAGAGCGCCCAGGCCGCCGCGGGCAGCCACGGGTCGGTGAACTCCGTCCAGCGGATGAGGAAGAAGATGATCCCCGCGACGGCTTCGATGCCGGTGAGGACCGCGGCGCCGAGTCCGAGGTAGCCGGCGCCGAGCGAGGCGCCGGGCTTGGCGGCCTGCCGCAGCGAGCGCGCACCGGTGGAGGTGGAGGGGAGGCCGCGCGCCTGTCGACGTTCGCTGCCCCGGTACCGCTCCCGCGCCTCCCGTCGGGTCCGCGGAGCGGGCTGCACGGTCTCGCCGGGGAGCCCGCGGCTGATGGTGTCCTCGGGGACGCGGCTCATCTGGGGGCCTCCAGGACGACGGTCGTGCCGGATCCCGGCGCGGAGAAGAGCTTCGCGTCGCCGCCGACCTCGCGGAGGCGGTTCACCACGCTCTCCTTGAAGCCGAGCCTTTCGGCACTGACGTGGGTGAGGTCGAAGCCGACGCCGGAGTCGGTGACCATCGCGCGGACCATCTCGTTGTCGTGCACGATCGTGACGTGCGCCTCGCCGACCCCGGCGTGCCGACGGACGTTCTCGAGGCACTCGCCGAGCGCGAGCAGGAAGGCGTCGAGCACGTTCGACGGCAGGAGGACCTGCCCGGTGCCGTGCCAGCTCACCTCGAGGCCCATGCGGCCGAAGCGCTGCTTGACCGACTCGAGGGTCTGGCCGAGCGGGGACTCTTCCTCGCGGGTGAGCGAGTAGTCACCGGACTGCTGCGGCTGCGGCGTCGCACCGAGGCGGAGGTGGCGGAGGAGTCGGGCGTCCTCGGCGGCCTGCTCACGCATCGCCTGCTCGGAGACGCCCACGCCGGAGTGCGCGAGGAGGGTCAGCGTGGCGAGCACGGTGTCGTGCAGGAGCCGGGCACCCTGTCGTCGCTGCGCCTCGGTCTCGCTCGCCTGGCGTTCGGCGCGGTGCGCGGTGCCGATGCTGTAGATCCGGCGGGCGACGCGGGGGATGCTCCGGGAGATCCAGATCGTCACGACGGCGATGAGCACCCACCCGAGCAGCGCGCCGGTGACCGGGGCGGCGAGGACGCTGCCGCTCGCCCACACGATCGCGACGACGACGATCGCCCCGGCGAGGATGGTCAGCCCGAGGCCCACAGGGCTCCCGCGCTGGGACATGAGCGGTGCCGAGATGCTGCCGGCGGCGAGGGGCACCACCGCGGAGGCGATGATCGGACGCGCTGCCTCGTCGACGCCGAGCAGCAGGAGTGCGAGCGCGCCGAGGCCGGAGGCGAGGATGAGCGCCGTCCACCACACGGACGCGTTCCACCCGAAGACCAGGAAGCCGGCGATCATGATCGCGATGCAGGCGAGCCCGCCGAGCAGCGGGACGACCGGGACCGCGAGGGCGCAGATCACCGCGACGACCGACACCAGGGCACAGACGATGCCGACGACACGGGTCGTCGACCGGAGCAAGCGGTCGCGTTCCTGTGCGATGAAGTCCATCGGTGTCCTGGTCGTGGCGGTGTGGCTGAGGGAAAACCGAGCCTGGTTCAGGCTGGGCACCACGCCATCATTCCACGCGCGACACCCGTTGGGGGGTGTTCGGCGCGCCATCCCGTGTCGGATGGTGCCGCGATCGTCATTGCAAGCGTTATGCGTCCAAGAGCCGCCGGAGGTGCGCCCCCACGGCCTCGTGCTCGATCAGGAACCCGTCGTGCCCGAACTCGCTCTCGATCACGGCCGCGCGGTCACCGTCGAGGGTGTCCGGCACGCCGGCCGCGATGCGGTGCTGGTCCTCGATCGGGAACAGCCGATCGCTCGACACCCCGACCACGAGCGTGCGGGCCGTCACCTGCGCCAGCGCCGCCGCGATCCCGCCCCGACCGGCTCCGACGTCGTGCGAGTCCATCGCGTGGGTGAGCGTGATGTAGGAGCTCGCGTCGAACCGACGGGTGAACTTGTTGCCGTGGAAGTCGAGGTAGCTCTCGACCGAGAAGCGGCCGTCGTCGCCGAGCGGTGAGACGTCGCTCTGCCACGAGCGGGCGAACCGGCCGTTCAGCTCGTCGGACGCCCGGTAGGTCATCAACGCCATCCGCCGAGCCAGCGCCAGCCCGCGGTGGGGGCCCTCGCCGGCGTCGGCCTCGTAGTAGTCGCCGCCCGCGAACGCCGGGTCCATCTGGATCGCAGCGCGCTGCAGCGAGTTCGCGGCGATCTGGTCGGCGGTGGTCTGCGCCGTGCTCGCCAGCACCGCGAGCCGGGACACCCGTGCAGGGTGGGTGACGGCGAACTCGAGCGCGTGCATGCCGCCCATCGACCCGCCGACGACGGCCGCGAAGACGTCGATGCCGAGCCGGTCGGCCAGCTGTGCCTGCACCGCCACCTGGTCGCGCACGGTGACGAACGGGAAGCGGGATCCCCACTCGAGGCCGTCCGGCGACACCGACGACGGCCCGGTCGTGCCCTGGCAGCCGCCGAGCATGTTCGGTGCGACGACGAACCACCGGTCGGTGTCGATCGCCCGGCCGGGGCCGACGACGTCGCCCCACCAGCCGGCGGTGCGGTGTCCGGGCCCGGGTGCTCCGGCGACGTGCGAGTCGCCGGTCAGCGCGTGGAACACCAGGACCGCGTTGTCGCGGTCGGCGTTGAGCGTGCCCCAGGTCTCGTACGCCACGCGCACGGCGGGGATGCGTCCACCCCGCACCCACTGCTCACCGAGGGACGCGAAGTGCCGGGAGCCGGGGTGGTCGCCCGGGCGCCAGGCGCCGGTCACCGGGGGCTTGCCGAGCGTGCCGAGTTCGGTTCCGGGCACGAGGGTGGACGGCACGGAGTCCTCGGGGGTCGTCTGCCAGTCCATCGGGTCCAGTCTGCCGGGAGGCGCGGCGCGGGCCGCCAGTGTTACGTCACGTCCGGCGCGTCGCGGGTCCACTGCGGCGGGTCGCGGGCGCTCGCGGGCGCGTGCGTGCGGCTGCGGCTGCGTGCGCGCGCATGTTCCGACATCGCACTCGTCCTTCGACGCGTGGATCGTCGCACCATGCACACGCACCGGATGTGTGCGCAACGAACGACGTCCCACGAGTCGATCGACTCGTGGGACGTCGCATGGTGCACACGCATCGAGCGCGAGGGCCCCGCGACAGCGCCCGCGACCGGGCCGCTACGCGCGCTGGCCCTCCTGCGCGACCGCACGGGCAGCGGCGAGCCCGGCCTCGAGGTCGGCCTTGAGGTCCTCGACGTTTTCGATCCCCACCGACAGCCGCACCAGCCCCGGCGTCACACCGGTCGTGAGCTGCTGCTCGGGCGTCAGCTGCGAGTGCGTGGTCGACGCCGGGTGGATGACGAGGGAGCGCACGTCGCCGATGTTCGCGAGGTGCGAGAACAGCTGCAGGTTGTCGACGAACGCCTTGCCGGCGGGCACGCCGCCCTTGAGCTCGAACGACAGCACGGCCCCGACGCCCTTCGGTGCGTAGCGGTTCGCCGCGGCGTACCAGGGGGAGGTCGGCAGCCCGGCGTAGGCGACGGTCGCGACGTCCGGGTGCCGGTCGAGCCACTCGGCGATCTCCTGCGCGTTCGACACGTGCCGCTCGATGCGGAGCGACAGCGTCTCGATGCCCTGCAGCAGCGCGAACGCGGTGTCCGCCGAGTTCGACGCACCGAGGTCGCGGAGCAGCTGCACCCGGGCCTTGACGATGTAGGCGAGCTCGTTGCCGACGGCCTCGGCGAAGACCGCGCCGTGGTACGAGGGGTCCGGCGTGTTGAACTCGGGGAACTTGTCGGGGTGCTGCGACCACGCGAACTTCCCGGAGTCGACGATGATCCCGCCGATGACGGTGCCGTGCCCGCCGAGGAACTTCGTCGCCGAGTGCACGACGATGTCGGCACCGTGCTCGAACGGACGGATGAGGTAGGGCGTCGCGATCGTGTTGTCGACGATGAGCGGCACGCCGGACTCGTGGGCGACCTCGCTGACACCGGTGATGTCGAGCACGTTGATCCTCGGGTTGCCGATCGTCTCGGCGAAGAACAGCTTCGTGTTCGGTCGGACCGCGCGGCGCCACTCGTCGAGGTCGTCCTGGTCCTCGACGAACGTGGTCTCGATGCCGAGCTTCGCGAGCGTGTACTTGAACAGGTTGTACGTGCCGCCGTAGATCGACGACGAGGACACGATGTGGTCCCCGGCGCCCGCGATGTTGAGCACCGCGTAGGTCTCCGCCGCCTGGCCGCTCGACACCAGGAGCGCCCCGGAGCCGCCCTCGAGCGCCGCGATCCGCTGCTCCACGACGTCGTTCGTCGGGTTCATGATGCGCGAGTAGATGTTGCCCGGCTTGGCCAGGGCGAAGAGGTCACGGGCCTCGTCGGAGTTCGCGAAGACGTACGAGGTCGTCTTGTAGATCGGTGTCGCGCGGGCCCCCGTGGTCGGGTCGGGCTGTGCGCCGGCGTGGATCTGCGTGGTCTCGAACCGCCACTGGGCGGCGTCGTTCTGGGTCATCTCGTGCTCCTGTCCGGTGGCGGTCGTCGGGTCGTCGGGTCGCCCAGCGCTCGGCCCAGGAGGCGCGGCGCGGCTGTGCGTCGCCCGTCACGGTACGCAGGTGGTCGCGTCGGCACCAGCGCGCCCGCCTCGGGACGTAACGACCGTGGCGGAGGCGAGCCGCGCCTCCTGGCCCGCGCCGCACTGTGCGAGGTTCCGCGCGCCGTGGGACGCTCGTTCCCTCGCACCGTGGGCGGAGGCTCGCACAGTACGGACGCGCGGGCGCAGTCTCACTCTTCGCGGCGGAAGAGCCAGCGCACGTTCGGTTCGAGGAGCCAGCGCATCCCCCGGCGGACGAACGGCTGGGCGAGGAACAGGCTCACCGCGCAGGCGATCGCCACCATGAGCAGCACGTACGGCCACGCCGAGTGCTGCCCGGCGAGCACCCCGGACTCGCGGATCGGGTAGAGCACGAACGTGTGCAGCAGGTACACGTACATCGTCGCCGCGCCGAACTGCGTGATCCAGACGTTCCGACGGGGCACGAGCAGCAGGAACGACGCGGTGAGGAGGGTCGCCAGCAGCATCAGCCCGAAGCGCACAGCACCGGCCCACCAGGCGTCCTCGCCGAGGCCCGAGTACGAGTCGTCGTAGAAGAACCAGTGGTGCAGGTCGAACTGCTTGAACTGCGGGATCCAGATCGCACACGCCACCGCCCACGCCACGAACACGGCACCGGCCGCGATGCGCACCCGGACCACGATCCGCCGCGGAGCCTCGTACCAGCGGTCGAAGACGCCCCACTGCTTCACCTGCCAGCCGAGCAGGAAGAACGGCAGGAGGCTGATCGCCCGCGACAGGGAGAGCGTGGAGTCGACGTTGTCGAAGTAGCCGACGCCGATGCTGAACACGACGGCCCAGAACAGCGGCCATCGGAGCTGCGCGAGGTACGGGAGGATCAGCTTGAAGATCCCGAGTGCGAGCAGGAACCAGAGGGTCCAGGTCGGCTGTGTCGGGTTGAACTTCTTCCCGCCCTCGACCAGGGCCTGCACGACGGTCCAGATCGTCTGCATGATGATGTACGGCACGACGATGTCCGTGATCGTCCGGCGCATGCGCTTCGCGGTCGGGGTGTCGGCGGAGGAGAAGTACCCGCTGATGACACCGAACGCCGGCATGTGGAACGCGTAGATGAAGGTGTACAGCGCGAGGGCGTGCTCGCTCGCCGCCGTCTGGCGCTGGATCGCATGGCCGATCACCACGAGCGTGACCGCCAGGAACCGCGCCGTGTCCCACATCGGGATACGGCGCTTCGCACGTCCGGGCTCGAGCTGCGAGGCGGGCGCCGAGGGCGCGGGAGGGGCGGCGTCCGTCGTCATCGCCCGTCACGTTACCCGATCGTGACCTTGCCGGATCGGTACGGTTGTCGGGACGTCCCACACGTCCCCGACGTCCCACCCCGTCCCTGGAGGAAGCACATGGCATCTCGTCGCGCAGTCGTCACCGGAGCGAGCTCGGGCATCGGAGCGGCGACCGTCCGACTGTTCCGCGCGCACGGGTGGGACGTGCTCGCCGTCGCCCGCCGTGCCTCGAAGCTGGAGGCGCTCGCCGGGTCGACCGGAGCCGACGTCCTCGTGGCGGACATCACGAGCGCCTCCGACGTCGAGGCGCTGGCCGCCCGTGTCGACGAACTCGGGGGAGCGGACGTGCTCGTGAACAACGCCGGCGGTGCCTTCGGGTCCGCGTCGGTCGAGGAGTCGGACGTCGAGGACTGGCGCGCCATGTTCGAGGTGAACGTGATCGGCACGAAGCGGGTCGTCGCGGCGTTGCTCCCGCACCTCCGGCGGCGTGCGGCGGCCGCCGGGAGCGCCGACATCGTCACGGTGACGAGCACGGCCGGGCACGTCGCGTACGAGAACGGCGGCGGGTACAACGCCGCGAAGTTCGCCGAGCACGCCCTCGTGGCCGCGCTCCGGCTCGAGCTGAACGGGGAGCCGATCCGGGTCGTCGAGATCGCGCCGGGCCTCGTGAAGACCGACGAGTTCGCCCTGACCCGGTTCCGTGGCGACGCGGAGAAGGCCGCGGCGGTCTACGACGACGTGCCGGAGCCGCTCGTGGCCGAGGACGTCGCCGAGGCGATCGTGCACGCGGTCGAGCTGCCGGCGCACGTGAACCTCGACCTCGTGACGATCCGCCCGGTGGCGCAGTCGGCGCAGCACAAGCTCGCGCGGGGGAAGCTGACCCCGCGGGTGTGATCCCCGCGGGTGCCGCGCACCCGGCCCGCACCCGACCCGCACGCGCCCGGGCCGCACGTGCGGGTCGCGGGCGCGGGGTCCGTGCCGGTACCGTTGTCGGATGCCGATCAGCAGCGAATCCGGGTCACCCGCCCAGGCTCCCTCGACCGTGACCGTGACGAGCGGGCCCGAGGTGCTCGGATGGCTCGAGTTCGGTGACGCAGCACGCCTGCTCGCCAAGGACGTCCTGTCCTCCGGCTTCGAACCCGAGGTCGTCGTCGCCGTGGCCCGCGGTGGGCTCATCATCGCCGGTGCGGTCGCCTACGCCCTCGGCACCAAGGAGTGCGGCTCGATCAACGTCGAGTTCTACACCGACGTCGAGCAGCGCCTCGAGGAGCCGGTCATCCTGTCGCCGGCGCTCGACGCCCCGAGCCTCGCCGGCAAGCGCGTCCTCGTCGTCGACGACGTGTCGGACTCCGGCCGGACCCTGCGCCTGGTGGTCGACATCATCCGGAACGCCGGCGCCGACGTCCGCAGCGCCTGCCTGTACTCCAAGCCCGGCACCGTGCTCGAGCCGGACCACGTCTGGCGTCGCGTCGACGGGTGGATCACCTTCCCGTGGAGCGCCCTCGCCCCGGTGACGGCCGAGTCGTGAGCATCCACCTCGTCGGCGGCGGACCCTTCGCCGCCTCGGACGCCGCCGCGCCCTTCGTCGCCGAGGCCACGGTCCGTTCCGCAGCCGTCGGCCGCACGGTCCCGCGCATCGCCCTGCTCTCCGTCGCCGGCGGGTCCGGTGCGAGCCCGTCCAGCACGGCCGACATCGCCGAGGTGCTCGCCGGTCCGCGCACGGCCGAGGTCCTCGTCACCGAGATCGCTTCAGGCCAGGTGTTCGACACCACGGTCCTGAGCGACGTCGACGCCCTCGTGGTCGGCGGCGGGGTCACGCCGGACTACCTCGACGCCGTCGCCCCGCTCGTCGACCAGATCCGCCTGCTCGTCTCCGACGGCCTGCCCTACCTCGGCTACTCGGCCGGCGCGATGATCGCCGCCGATCGTGCCCTCGTCGGTGGCTGGCGCATCGGCGGCGTCGAGATCTGCCCCGAGGAAGCCTCCGAGGGCCTCGACGAGGTCGAACTCCGCGAGGGGCTCGGCCTGGTGGACCTGACGATCGACGTGCACGCCGTCCAGGCCGGCACGCTCGCCCGGCTCATCGCGAGCGCCGAGGCCGAGTTCGTGACCGCGGGCCTGGCGATCGACGAGGACACCACGCTGGTCGTGGGCGAGGGCGCGCTCGAGGTCCGCGGCACCGGCAGCGTCTGGCGCGTCGTCGCCGGCGAGGACTCGGTCGCCGTCGCCACGATGGGCGCCTAGCCCCGTGCAGGCCCGACCGCTCGCCGACCTCGTCGACCCCGGCTGGGCCGAGGCGCTCGCCCCGGTCGAGGACGACGTCCACCGGATGGGCGACTGGCTCCGCGCCGAGACCGGTGCCGGCCGGCAGTACCTCCCGGCCGGGGAGCACGTCCTCCGTGCCTTCGCCGAGCCGTTCGACGACGTCCGGGTCCTCGTCGTCGGACAGGACCCGTACCCGACGCCCGGGCACCCGATCGGCCTGTCGTTCGCGGTCGACCCGCACGTGCGACCCGTCCCGCGCAGCCTGGCGAACATCTACCGCGAGCTCGAGGCCGACCTCGGCGTGACGCCGCCGGCGCACGGGGACCTGCGGGCGTGGTCGGCCCAGGGCGTCCTGCTGCTCAACCGCGTCCTGACCGTCGAGGCCGGAGCCGCCGGCAGCCACCGCGGGAAGGGCTGGGAGGCCGTCACCGACCAGGCCGTCCGTGCCCTCGTCGCCCGCGGGAAGCCCCTCGTCGCCGTGCTCTGGGGTGCGCAGGCAGCCTCGGTCCGGCCGCTCCTCGGGGACACCCCGGTCGTCGCGTCCGCCCACCCGAGCCCGCTCAGTGCCTCGCGCGGGTTCTTCGGCAGCCGCCCCTTCTCGCAGGTGAACGAGCTGCTCGTCGCCCAGGGCGCCGAACCGGTCGACTGGACCCTGCCCGCGGCATAGGCTCGGACCCGTGCTCGAGGAGGAATACCAGCGACGGCGGGTCCTGCCGCGACACCTGCGCGCCCCGGTCCCCGCCGAAGCCGCATTCACCTACACGATCCGGGCTGCCGAGCCCAGCGACCTCCCCGACGTCCGCGAGATCCACACGCACTACGTCCGGAACTCCTCGGTGACCTTCGACCCGTCGGCGTTCACGTTCGCCGCGTGGAAGCGTCGGTACGACGAGATCCGTCGTCGGGGTCTGCCGTTCCTGGTCGCCGAGAACCCCTCCGGGCAGGTGCTCGGCTATGCGCTCGTCGACCCGTGGAACCCCCGCGACCGTTCGAACCGCGTCGTCGAGGACTCGATCTACCTCGGTGCCGCGTCCGGCGGGAAGGGGCTCGGGCGGGCCCTGATGGAGGCGCTGATCGACGAGTGCCGTTCGGCCGGCGTCCGCGAGGTCGTCGCCGTCATCGCCGACCGCCAGGCCGAGGCGTCGATCCGGCTCCACGAGCGGCTCGGCTTCGAGGAGGTCGGCCGCATGGGGAAGGTCGGGTACAAGTACGACCGCTGGCTCGGCACGGTGACGATGCGGCTGCGCCTGCGCGGGCCGCGCCTCTTCGCGCGCGGGTAGCGCGCCCGGCCGACGTCGAGGTCGCACGATCGGCCGCTTCCGGCGTGCGCGCGCGGCGTGTTGCGCGACCTCGGCGGAGAGCGTGCGGCGTGTCCTGCGACCCGGCCACGGTCGGACGGGAGGCGCGGGTCGGCCCCGCACCGCGCCTCCAGTCCGTCCGTCGGTCGCGTCCCGGGCACGCGAGGTCGCGCGACCTGCCGCTCCCGTCGCGCGCACACGGCGCCACCCGGGCACGCGAGGTCGCGCGATCTGCCGCTCCCGTCGCGCGCGTGCGGCGTGTCGTGCGACCTCGGCGAGCCGCACGTGGCGTGTTGCGCGACCCCGGCGACCCCGGCGACCCCGGCGACCCCGGCGGCCCTCGCCGCGCCCTCGGGTCAGGACGTCGGCGCCTCCGCGATGAACTCGTCCCGCGTCACCCGCACCAGCTCGCGCGCCGCAGCCGACGCGGCCCCGCCGTCGCCCGCGACGAGCGCCAGCCCGACGGCCTCGTGCCGTGCCGCCGCATCGCGGGTCCAGTGCGTGATGGTGTCCCGCGACTCCGAGGTGCGGGTCCGCAGCAGCGCCTCGACGGTACCGGCGAAGTGTGCGAAGACGGCGTTGCCGGAACCGGTCAGGAGCGCTCGGTGGAAGCGGACGTCGGCCTCGAGGTAGGCGCGGCTGTCCTCCCGACCGCAGGCGTCGATCATGTCGGTGGCGGCGGCGAGCACCGCTGCGGCACCCGGTGTCCCCGCCGTGAGCGATGCGGCGACGGGCTCGACGCCGAGGCGCAGCTCGAGCAGTTCCCGCTGCTGGGCGAAGTACCAGGGCGAGGCGCCGCGCCACCGGATCACGGTCGGCGCGAGCAGCTCCCACGACACGATGTCGAGCACCAGCGTGCCGACGCGCTGGCGGGGTTCGACGAGCCCGAGCGACTGCAGGACGCGCAGCGCCTCGCGGACGACCGACCTCGACACGCCGAACTCCGCCGCGACGGCCTCGGGCCGCACGACGGTGCCCGGGGCGAGCACGCCGTCGACGATCCGCTGCCCGAGCGTCTCGAGCACCTGGGCGTGCAGTCCGCGGCCGGTCGCCATCGTTCCTCCGTGCAGTACGCGGCACGCACGGCGCGTGACACGGTGTCCATCGAATCGGCAGACTGCCCCGGAGGGCGGGTGCCGCGCGGTGGATCGTCGTATAGTCTGATTAATCAGATTATTGATGGTCGACGCGCAGCACGCCAGACCGTCCTCGACACGAAGGCGACGGAGCCGCGCGGCAGCGGCTCCAGGAAGGGGCACCGATGCCTCACGCTCTCCCGGCCGATCCGGCCACGATCCACGCGGCCGCGACCCACGCGGTCACCGTCCTGGCGGCGGAACCAGCCGGCACCGAAGCCGTCGACCCGTCGGGGCCGGTCGCGCAGCTGATCATCGCGGCGATCATCGGCATCGTCGTGATCATCGCCCTCATCACCTGGCTGAAGGTGCACCCGTTCATCGCGCTGACGATCGGGGCGCTCGGCGTCGGGATCGGCGCGGGTCTCGCTCCGGACAAGGCGGTGACGAGCTTCGGCAACGGCTTCGGTGCGACGATGACGAGCGTCGGCATCCTCGTCGGCCTCGGGTCGATGTTCGGCAAGATGCTCGTCGACTCCGGGGCGGCCGACCGCGTGGTCGACACCCTCGTGCGGAGGTCGTCGAAGGCGGCGCTGCCGTGGACGATGGCCCTGATCGGCGCGCTCATCGGCCTGCCGATGTTCTTCGAGGTCGGCCTCGTCCTGCTCATCCCGATCATCGTCCTGGTGGCGAAGCGCAGCTCCGTCCCGATCATGAAGATCGCCGTGCCCGCCCTCGTCGGCCTCTCCACGATGCACGCGTTCGTGCCGCCGCACCCCGGCCCGCTCGTCGCCATCTCGACGGTCGGTGCGAACCTCGGCACGACGCTCGCGTTCGGCATCGTGCTCGCGATCCCCGTCATCGTCCTCGCCGGCCCGGTGTTCGCCCGCTTCGCGGCGCGCTGGGTCGACATCCCCGCGCCCGACATGTTCGGGTCGCGCGGTTCCGACGCGGGTCCCGTCGGCGACGACCCGGCACACGCGGGTCGGGAGGCGCGGCGCGGCCCCGCCACGCAGGACACCGCATCCCTGCCCCACGGCAAGAGCGACTTCACCCGCGTCATCAGCGAGCCACGCAGCCCGTCCTTCACGGTCGCGCTCGTCGGCATCCTGCTGCCCGTCGTCCTGATGCTCGCGCAGGCCATCCGCGAGGCCACCGTCCCGGACGCCTCGGGCTCGTGGGTCAGCCTGCTCGACTTCCTCGGGTCGCCGATGATCGCGATCGGCATCGCCGCCGTCTACGCGATGATCTTCTTCGCCATCGGCGGCGGCATGGACCGTTCCGCCGTGTCGACGTCCCTCGAGAGCGCCCTGCCGCCGGTCGCGGGCGTCCTGCTCATCGTCGGCGCCGGCGGTGGCTTCAAGCAGGTGCTCATCGACACCGGGATCGGCGGGGTGATCGCCGACGCCGTGAAGGACTCCGGCATCTCGGTGCTGCTCGTCGCCTGGGTGGTGTCCGCCCTCGTGCGCGTCGCCACCGGGTCGGCCACGGTCGCCACCGTCACGGCCGCGGGCATCATGGCGCCGATCGCGCACGACCTGTCCTCACCGATGACCTCGCTGCTCGTGCTCGCGATCGGCGCCGGGTCGGTCTTCCTGTCGCACGTGAACGACGCCGGGTTCTGGCTCGTGAAGGGGTACCTCAACACCACGGTGGGGCAGACCTTCAAGACGTGGACGATGCTCGAGTGCCTCATCTCGGTGTTCGGCCTCGCCGGGGTCATGCTGGCGGGGGTGTTCATCCATTGAGCGACGACACCGCACTCGACTCCCGCGTCCTCGTCGTGATGGGGGTCTCCGGATCGGGCAAGTCGACCGTCGCCGCGATGGTCGCCGAGCAGCTCGGGTGGGACTTCGCCGAGGGCGACGCCATGCACCCGCAGGCGAACGTCGACAAGATGCACGCCGGCACCCCGCTGACCGACGAGGACCGCTGGCCCTGGCTCGACGTGATCGCGGCGTGGATCCGGTCGCACCTCGACGGTGGCACCCCCGGCGTGGTGACCTGCTCGGCGCTGAAGCGCTCCTACCGCGACGTCCTCCGGGCACCCGGTGTGGTGTTCGTGCACGTCGCCGGCGACGGGTCCCTCATCGAGGACCGGATGTCGAAGCGCTCCGGGCACTTCATGCCGACCTCGCTCCTGCAGTCCCAGCTCGCCACCCTCGAGCCGCCGGAGGACGACGAGGCCCACATCACCGTCGCGGCGGACCGGACCCCGCAGGAGGAGAGCGCCGAGGTCATCGAGCGGCTGGCGCTCCGCCGCTGACCATCGCGGCCGCGGCGGCGGCGAGCTGACGGTTCGACGTCGCCGCGGTCCCGTCCTCGAGCACGGACGTGTCCTCGAGGCCGGTGCGGATCGCGTGCCCGCGGGCGAGGGCACGTCGGCTGACCTGCCACGACGCCGCGCCGATGCCGTGGTGGAGCTGGGGGAGGGTGACACCGGCGGCGTCGAGCATCGACTCCAGCTCGGCGTCGAGCGCGAGGGCGTCGTCGACGTCCTCCACGAGGGGCTCGACGACCACCCGGACGAACCGATCGTGGCGACCGGCCCGGACGAACCGATCGGCGTCGGAGCCACTGAGCAGGCACGCCTCGATGCCGACGCCGCGCCGCGCGAGCACCTCGCTGACGTCGTCGATGCCCGCTTCGCCCTGGTTGGCCGCGACGAGGTCGGGCAGTTCGGTCCACGACGACACGAGGCCGAGGCGTTCCCGCGGGTCCGGCACGATCGCCGCGAACGTCGTGACGTTGACCGGGATGCCCGGACACGTCGCCCGCACCGCGCGCAGCATCCTGCCGACCGGACCGGCGGCGAGCGACTCGTCCCCGTCGTCGTCGAACGCGTGCAGGTGCAGCAGGGTGGCGCCGGCGGCGACGCAGGCCGCGGCGTCCCGGGCGATCTCGTCGGCGGTCCGGGGCATCGCCGGGTGGGTGGTGTCCCCGTTCAGCGCGAGTTGCAGGTCGACCATGGTCCGAGCCTACGGATCACGGGGGAGGCCGGGCGGGTCAGGCCTCGGTGACACGGCCGGCCTCGACGCGCCACTGTCGGTCGAGGCGGACGGTCTCGAGCATGCGGCGGTCGTGCGTGACGAGGAGCAGGGTGCCGTCGTACGAGTCGAGGGCCTGTTCGAGCTGCTCGATCGCGGCGAGGTCGAGGTGGTTCGTGGGCTCGTCGAGCACGAGCACGTTCACCCCGCGGGCCTGCAGGAGCGCGAGCCCGGCGCGTGTCCGCTCACCGGGGGAGAGCGCGTTCGCCGGACGGCCGACGTGGTCCGCCTTCAGCCCGAACTTCGCGAGCAGCGTCCGGACGTCGGCCGTCGTGTACTCGGGCACGATCGCCTCGAACGCGTCGGCCAGCGGCTGGTCACCCGTGAAGGCCGCGCGCGCCTGGTCGATCTCGCCGACCGCGACGCTGGAGCCGAGCGACGCCGTGCCCGTCGTCGGCGCCTGCTTGCCGAGCAGCGCCCGGAGGAGCGTGGACTTGCCGGCACCGTTCGGACCCGTGATGCCGATGCGGTCACCGCCGTCGACCTGCAGGGAGACCGGCCCGAGCGTGAAGTCGCCCTGGGTGAACGTCGCGTCGGACAGGGTCGCGACGACCGCCGAGGACCGGGGCGCGCTGCCGATCGTGAACTCGAGCTGCCACTCCTTGCGCGGCTCCTCGACCTCGTCCAGCCGGGCGATGCGGGACTCCATCTGCCGGACCTTCTGCGCCTGCTTCTCACTCGACTCGGAGGCGGCACGGCGGCGGATCTTGTCGTTGTCGGGACTCTTCCGCATCGCGTTCCGGACGCCCTGGCTCGACCACTCGCGCTGGGTCCGGGCGCGGGAGACGAGGTCGGCCCTGGTGGAGGCGTACTCCTCGTAGGCGTCGCGCTTGTGCTGCCGAGCGATCTCGCGCTCCTCGAGGTAGGAGTCGTAGCCGCCGCCGAAGAGCCGGTTGGTGGACTGCGCGAGGTCGAGCTCGAGGACGGCGGTCACCGAGCGCGCCAGGAACTCGCGGTCGTGGCTGACGAGCACGGCACCGCCGCGGAGGCCCCGGACGAAGCCCTCCAGTCGGTCGAGGCCGTCCAGGTCGAGGTCGTTCGTCGGCTCGTCGAGCAGCACGATGTCGAACCGCGAGAGCAGCAGTGCGGCGAGCCCGACGCGGGCCGCCTGCCCGCCGGACAACGCGGTCATGAGCGACTCCGGCCCGACGCCGTCCTCCTCGGACCCGACGGCCAGGCCGAGGTCGGCGAGCACGACGGGGATGCGGTCGTCGAGGTCGGCCGCGCCTGCCGCGAGCCAGCGGTCGAGCGCCGCCGAGTAGGCGTCCGCCGCGGCGTCACCGGCGTCGGGGTCGCCGAGCGCAGCGGCTGCGGCGTCCATCGTCGCGGTGGCCTCGGCGCACCCGGTCCGCCGGGCGATGTACGCGGCGACGGTCTCACCCGCGAGGCGTTCGTGCTCCTGCGGCAGGAAGCCGACGAACGCGTCCGTCGGTGCGAGCGACACGGTGCCGGCCAGCGGCTCGTCCACCCCGGCGAGGAGTCGGAGCAGGGTCGACTTGCCGGCGCCGTTCACCCCCACGACGCCGATGACGTCCCCCGGGGCGACGGTGAGGTCGAGGGAGTCGAAGAGCGTGCGTGCGGCGTACCCGCCGGAGAGTCCCTTGGCGACGAGCGTGGCGGTCATGCCCCAATCGTCCCATCCCCGCGGCGGACCATCGACCGGAGCGGGGCCGGGTCAGCGGTGTCGCGTCAGTCGAGCGTGATCGTCCGACCGAACCGACGGGTGACCGGCGGGGCGGCGACGACGGCGGCGAGGGCGTTCGCCGCGCCCTCCGGCGTGCCGCGCCAGGCGACGTAGGCGTCGTGGGCCTCAGGCGTCGTCCAGCGCTCGACGACGACGACCCGTGACGGGTCGGTGTCGTCGACGAGGACCTCGAGCGACTCGTTGCCGGCGAACGCGCCGGTCTGGGCGAGGGTCTCGCGGATCGCGGCCTCGGTGGTCTCGGTGGGGAGGTCGCTCCGGAGCTGGACCTCGAGCAGGACGGTCATCGACATGGTGCACCTTTCGTCGTCGTTGCCGGATGCAACCGCACCCGGCAGCGGGGTGTTCCGGACTCGCCGTCGACCGGTGCGGCGGGGTGGAACCGATCCGGGTGTCCCGGACACTGCAGGGTATGGACAGCGGGGACTGGGCGATGGCGCTCGAGGGTGACGGCGAGGCGTTCGGGCGGGTGTTCGACCGGCACCGCCACCGGGTGCAGCGACACTGCATGCGGCTCGTGCCGGTCGACACGGACGCGGCCGACTCGGTCGCGATCGTGTTCCTCGAGGCCTGGCGGAACCGGGCTCGGGTCCGCCTCGTCGACGGGTCGCTCCTGCCGTGGCTGCTCGTCACGGCCACGAACGTCGCCCGCAACCAGACCCGTGCGGCCCGGCGGTACCGGGCCGCGCTCGACCGGTTGCCGCCACCCGAACCCGTCCCCGACCACGCGGACCGGGACGATGACGGGGACGCCGTCCGGGCGCTCCGGCAGCTCGGGCACCGCGACCAGGAGATCATCACGCTGTCGGTCCTCGAGGGCTACAGCGAGCGGGAGATCGCCGCCGCACTCGGCATCGCGCCGGGAACGGTGAAGTCGCGCCTCTCCCGCGCACGGACCCGCCTCGCCGCGGCACTGACCGCGAGCGGGCCCACGACCCAGCCGGCCGTCGAACCGAACGGAGCACGATCATGAGCACCTCCACGAACAGGGACACCGACGACCGCGACCGGGCGCTGCGGGCGTTGCTCGTCGACACGGTCGAACACACACCTCGGCGGCGTCGACGGTGGCGGGCGGCGACGATCGCGGGAGCGGTGGTGTGCGTCCTCGGTGGCGCCGCCGCCGGTGGTGCGATCACCGCGGCGGCGAGTCCGGACCCGGCCGCCCTCGAGGCCCAGAGCCAGGCCGCGACGGTGGTCGGAGGGTCGGGCGCGACGTACCTGCGGGTCGTCGGCAGCCCGGTCGGGCGGGTCGGGTCGTCGGACGAGACGATCTCGGTCGGACGCGCTCCCGCCCGTGCCGACACGTTCACCTGGGTCGCCACGTGTCGCACCGGGAGCGGCGAGATCACCGAGCGCGGGTCCGGGGTCGACGGGGGCAAGGCGTCGTGCGCCGCCGGGTCGCACGTCACGGGCTCGTACGCGGCGTCGGAGATCGCCGGGCACCGGATCCGGCTCAGCGTGGACGGGGACCTGGGATGGACGCTGTCGTACGGCTGGCTGCGCACACCCCCGATGCCCGCGGCGAGCGCGGCGCAGGACCAGGCGACCGAGGACGGCGTCGTCACCCGGAGCGAGTACCTCGCGGCCTTCGACCGACTGCAGGGGTGCATGACCGCACGGGGAGAGTCGCTGGGCCGGATCCCGAGGTCGTCGTTGTTCGTGGCGCCGACGGCCCACGACGCCTACGTGCTCGACTGGTGCAGCGCATCGGAGTGGTCCGCGGTCGACACGCTCTGGCAGAACGAGCACCCCGCCCCGTCGTCGGACGACGACTCGTGGGGATGGCAGCCGTACGACCCCGCGGCCGATCCGGAGTACGCCGGCTGAGTCAGTCGAGGACGCGGAAGCGGACCGCGTCGCCCGGTCGGAGCTGGGCGGCGCGGTCGACCGACGCGGGGGTGAGCACCGCGACGACGGGGTAGCCGGCCGTGACGGGGTGGTCGGCGAGGAACAGGACGGGGTGCCCCGCCGGCGGGACCTGCAGCGACCCGGTCTCGGCGCCCTCGCTCGGCAGCTCGCGGGTCACGGCGCGGACGAGCGGCCGGGCAGCGGTGGTCCGCACGCCGACCCGGTCGCTGTCGGGGGTGACGTGGTGGACCTGGCCGGCCAGGACCGTCCGCCACTCCGGGGTGAACCAGTCGTCGCGGGGTCCGGCGGTGACGTCGAGCACGGCCGACCAGCGCGGCGGGGCGACGGCGTCGACGAGCGGCCAGGCATCCGCGGCGTCCCCGATCGGCAGGACGTCCCCGACCGTGACGGGAGGCGGACCGAGGCGCGCGAGGGAGTCCCACGAGCGGCTGCCGAGCACGGGTTCGACGGCGAGGCCTCCGCGGACCGCCAGGTACGTGCGCAGTCCCGCGGTGGCAGTACCCACCCGGAGCACGTCGCCCGGTGCGAGCGTGACGACCTCGAAGCAGGCCGCGCCGCGGACCCGGCCGTCCGCGGACTCGACCGTCACCGGGCAGGGTGCGCCGGTCAGGGACGCGACCACGTGCGCGTCCGAGCGGAGCGTGACGGAGCCGAGCAGCGCCTCCAGGACCGCCGCGTCGGGACGGTTGCCGACCAGCCGGTTGGCGAGTGCGGCTGCCCCGCGGTCGGCCGCACCCGCGGCGCCGAGGCCCGTGTCGCTGAACCCGGGCCGGCCGAGGTCCTGCGTCGACGTGCCGGGGCCGACCTGCAGGACGGTGAGGGTGCTCATGCGCGGCCGGCGTCGACGAACCGGATCCGGGTGCCGGCCGGCGCGAGCGCGGGCGGGTCGCGGTCGAGCGACCACATCGCCACGTCGCTGCGGCCGATGAGCTGCCAGCCGCCGGGCGACGCGCGCGGGTAGACGGCGCTGAACTCGCCGGCGAGGGCGACGCTGCCGGCGGGCACGGACGTGCGGGCGCTGGTGCGTCGGGGCAGGTCGAGCGACGGGGCGGAGCCGGTGAGGTAGCTGAAGCCGGGTGCGAAGCCGCAGAACGCGCTCGTCCAGGTCTGGCCGGTGTGCCAGGCGACGAGCTGGGCGGCTGTGGTGCCGACCAGTGCGGCGACGGTCTCGAGGTCCTCGCCGTCGTAGGTGACGGGGATCGTGGTCACCTCGGGGACGTCGGCTCGGGTGGGCACGACGGGTTCGACGGCCTGGAGGCGCGGTGCGAGTCGCGTGGGATCGGTGCGTTCCGGGTCGAAGCGGACGAGCAGCGTGCGGGCTCCGGACACGAGTTCGGTCACGCCCGGCACGGGTTCCGCCTCGAGTCCGGCGCGGAACGCGGTGACCTCGGCGAGCGTGCCGAAGGTCACGAGCACCGCGCGGGTACCCGCAGGACGCACGTCGAGGGCGGGGCCGGCGTGCTCGACCGGCGCGCTCACGGTGTGGGGGCGAACGGGGTGGTCGCGACCCCGTGCCGGTCGAGGAGCGCACGGATCGCCCGGGCCATCGCGACGGCGTCGGGGGAGTCGCCGTGCACGCACACCGAGTCCGCCCGGACCGGGACGACCGAGCCGTCCACCGCGGTCACGGTGCCGTCGGTGACCATCCGGAGGACCCGGTCTGCGACCGCTGTCGGGTCGTGCAGGACGGCGCCCGGACGGCTGCGCGGGACGAGGGACCCGTCGGGTTCGTACGCCCGGTCGGCGAAGACCTCGGACACGGCGCGGAGCCCGTGGGCGGTCGCTGCGCGGAGGAGCTCCGAGTCCGGCAGCGCGAGGACCGCGAGGGACGGGTCCACGTCGGCCGTGGCGCGGGCGACGACCTCGGCCTGGACCGGGTCGGCGCAGGCCGTGTTGTACAGGGCGCCGTGGGGCTTCACGTACGTCACCGCGGTGCCGGCGACCCGGGCCGTGGCGAGCAGGGCGCCGAGCTGGTGGACGACGTCGGCGTAGAGCGCCTCGGGTGTGACGTCGACCGCGCGACGACCGAACCCGACGAGGTCGCGGTAGGCGACGTGCGCCCCGACCGCGACGCCCCGCTCGGCGGCGAGGCGGCAGGTGTCGAGCATGATCGCGGGGTCGCCGGCGTGGAACCCGCAGGCGACGTTCGCCGAGGAGACGACGTCGAGCATCGCCCGGTCGTCGCCCATCGTCCAGGCGCCGAAGCCCTCGCCGAGGTCGCTGTTGAGGTCGATCGTCGTCACGTTGTCAACCTACCGGCGGGGTCCGTCACGAACGGTGGACCACCACCGGGCAGGATGCGTGCTGTGCGCACTCCTGGGTGACCGAGCCGACGAGCAGCCCGCGGAACCCGCCGAGGCCACGACTGCCGAGCACGAGGAGTGCGGCGTCGCGGCTCGCGTCGAGCAGGACCTCGGCGGGGCGGCCCTCGACGAGGTCGGACGTGACGTCGACGTCGTCGTCGATGAGGTCCTCGGCGGCCTCGAGCGCGGGGGAGGCGGTCGCGAGGGCGTCCTGCTCGGGGGACCAGTGGTCGAACGGGGGTTCGTCGCGGTTGAGGGCCTCCGGCCACTGCCACGTCGTGATCGTCCGGACGGGGAGCCCGAGGCCGCGGGCCAGGGTGATCGCGAACCGCAGGGCGCGCCCGGACTCGGGGGAGCCGTCGACGCCCACCACGACGGCCCCGCCGGCACCGGACGCACCGCTGCCGTCCGTCCCGGTCGCCGCTCGCCCCCGGTCCACGAGCACGGGGCACGTCGCGTGCTGGATGCAGGCAGCGCTCACCGAACCGAGCAGCAACCCCCGGAACCCACCGCGTCCGCGGCTGCCGACGACGAGCAGTCCGGCGTCGGACGCGGCGTCGAGGAGCACCTCCGGCGTACCGCCCTCCGCCGAGCGGGTCGTGACCTCGACGGGGCGCGGGCCGTGTCGCTCGACGAGGTCGACGGCCTGCTGCCGGATCTCCTCGGCGTCGTGCAGCGGTGACCAGCTGTTCGCGACCGGCAGGGTGCTCCAGGTGATCGGCCACCGCCAGGACGTCACGACCTCGACCGGGCTGCCGAGTCGTGCGGCGAGGCCGAGGCTGCGCTCGAGCGCGGCGTCGGCCGGCTCCGATCCGTCGTACCCGACGACGATGCGTCCGATGGCTGCTGTGCTCATGTGCCCGTGCTCCCTGTGTTCCCTGTGTTCTCGGTGTTCCTCGTGCCGGGGATGTTCCCCCACGTGAAGGCGATGACGAGCTGGACGATGCCGGAGACGATGAGGACGCCGCCGACCACCGCGACGACGAACACCGCGCCGAGTGCCGGCAGCGTGATGAGGACGAGTCCGCTCACGAAGCTCAGTGCGGCCGCGACGACCGTGAGCGCTCGGTGGCCGGTGTCCGGCGCGTAGAGCAGGGTGATGCCCTCGAGCAGCCACGCGAACCCGATGGCGAATGCCAGCCACCGAGCGCCGACGGGCGGGTGCACGATGGCGAAGACGCCCGCCACGACGACGAGCACGCCGACGACGACGAGCGCGACGCGTCGCCAGGCCGGCGCCCCGCCCGGGACGGCGCGCACGAGGAGCGTTCCCCCGGCGACGACCAGGTAGATGCCGAACACCCAGACCACGGCGACGAGCGTCGCGTGCGGGAGCAGCAAGGCCGCGATCCCCGCTGCGAGCGCGACGGCGCCGAGGACCGCGACGGCCGTCCGCAGCCGTCGGTGCGGAGCACGGTTCCCTGACATGGTGTCCACAGCGTCCACCGACCTTCCCTGCAAGGTGCTTCCTGGCCTACACCCCTCGACGGTGTGCCGGTCCGGGAACCGGGGACGGTGATCCGTCCCGGTACGGTCGAGAACATGACCGACGGCCACGACTGCTACTTCTGCGCCCCCCTCGCGGCCGACTCCTTCGAGGTCGTCGTCCGCGGCGACCTCGTCGTCGCGGTCCTCGACCGGCACCCGATCAACCCGGGGCACCTGCTCGTGCTGCCCCTCCGGCACGCGACCGACCTCGCCGCGCTCGACACCCGCGAGGTCACCGAGCTCGCCCTCGTCGCCCAGCGCGCCGACCGTGCACTGCGCCAGGTGCTCGGCGCGGCCGTCGAGGGGACGAACCTGGTGATGTCGAACGGCTCCGTGGCCGACCAGGGCGTCCCCCACGCACACCTGCACGTCATCCCGCGCGCCTCCGGGGACGGGTACGAGTTCCGCGAGGACACGAGCCGGTACCCGGTGGCGCCGCTCGACCCCGCCGACCGCGCGGCGATCGCGGCGCACATGCGCGACGGCTGAGCCGCACGCGGCCGCCCCGTATCCTGCGACGGTGGAAACGACACAGCCGTCCGGCACGACCAAGCGTCGCGTGGAACTCGAGATCACCCGCCCGATGCTCACCTGGTTCGCCCGACCGACCGTGACGATCGACGGCGTCGGCCACCCGGCGCAGTGGGGGACCGGCACGTGGGCGGTCCCGGACGACGGCGGCACGGAGATCGGCGTCTACCTCTACAACCGCGTGTGGCGGTTCGGCGCAGCCACCAGGACGGTGACCGCGACCGACGTGTCGCTCGTGTACCGCGCCGGACCGCTGCCGGTCGGCGCCGGTCGGATGGCCCCCGCCTGAGCATGGCGGGCATCACCTACCCGAGGCCCCTCGTCGCCGGCGGGCGCGTCGAGGTCCCCGCGCCCTCGATGGGCGTCCCCGAGCACCTGCACGGCCGACTGCAGGACGGTGCGGACGCCCTGACGGCACGCGGACTCAGCGTGCACGTGCGGCCGCACGCCACCACCCCGGGGCTCGTCCCGGCCAGCGTCACCGAACGCGTCGCCGACCTGCACGACGCGTTCCGGAGCGCCGACGTCGTCCTCCCGCCGTGGGGTGGTGAGCTCGCGATCGAACTCGTCGGGTCGGTCGACTGGCACGCCCTCGCCGCCTCGCTCGCCTGGTTCGCCGGCTGGTCGGACATCTCGACCCTGCTCCTCCCGCTCACGACGATGACGGGCCTGGCGACCCTGCACGGTGCGAACCTGATGGACGAGCCGTACGAGCTCCCCGCCGAGTTCGCCCGCTGGACCGACGTCGCAGCGCTCCCACCGGGCGGCACGGTCGAGCAGCGCAGCGCCCCGCGTCGTCGCAGCCGCCCGTGGGGCGCCTGGGCCGACGAGGTCCTCGACCGCGACAGCGCCTACGACACCCCGACCCGCTGGCGCGCCCTCGACGGCGCGTCCCAGGTCGCGATCCGCGGACGCCTCATCGGCGGGTGCCTCGAGACCGTGTCACTGCTCGCCGGAACCCCCTACGGCGACGTCCCCGGCTTCGCCCGGCGGGACGCGCCGGAGGGCACGATCGTGTACCTCGAGGTCGCGGAGTCGAACGCGGTCACCGCGTTGCGGATGCTCACGTCGCTGCGGCTCGCCGGCTGGTTCGACGACGCGAACGGCGTCCTCATCGGTCGCACCGAGGGCGCGGCGGTGCCCCAGCTGGACCAGGACGAGGCCGTCCGGCACGCACTCGGCGACCTCGGCATCCCCGTGGTGCTCGACTTCGACACCGGCCACCAGCCGCCGCAGATGCCGCTGGTGAACGGCGCGCTCGCCGACGTCGTAGTCGACGGACCGGTCGGCAGCATCACCCAGCGTCTGGTCTGACGGACGGGAGGCGCGGTGCGGGCCCGACCCGCGCCTCCCGTCCGTCGGTGCGCACGCCGACCGGACGACCGGAGCGCCGTGCGCTCCGCGACCCTCGACCGGCAGCACGCCCGGAGGTAGGCTGACGTCGGCTCCGGTGGCCAGCCCCTGCATCCGGTGAACACCGACGAACGATCCTCTTCCGGTTGATCTCGATCCTTCCGCGATCCCTGGCAACGCAGGAACCAGGCCCCATCGCGCGATTGGAACATCGTGATCACGATCGAAGAAGCCAAGCGACTCGCCCGCGAGCTCAGCACCGGTACTGACATCCCGCACTCGAAGGTGCTCGAAGCAGCCGCCCACGCAGCAGGCCTCCGTGACTGGAACACCCTGGCCGCGTTGCACCATCGGCAGGACCCGGAGAAGCGCAGCGCGCCGAGGGTCATCCCGGTGTTGCGGGTGTTCGACCACGCGGTCGCCCGAGCCTTCTACTGCGACTACCTCGGGTTCGAGTGGGAATGGCAACACCGCTTCGAACCGGACCTCCCCGTGTACGCGCAGGTGTCGCTCGACGGCAAGGTGCTGCACCTGACCGAGCACCACGGTGACGCCACACCGGGAGGGGCCGTCATGCTCGTCGTCGACGATGTCGCCGCCTACCGGGACGTCCTGCTCGCGCAGCGGCACCCGCGGTCCCGGCCCGGCCTCGACTCCAACGATTGGGGACGGACGATGCTCGTCATCGACCCGTTCGGCAACCGGCTCCAGTTCTGGGAACCGAACGCGTCGTCGCGGAGCTGACACCGTCGAGGCGGCTGAACAGCGCCGACCCCCAGCGGCTGGTCTGACGGACGGGAGGCGCGGTGCGGGCCCGACCCGCGTCTCCCGTCCGACGGTGCGCACGTCCTCACCGAGGGCGCGGCTCAAGCGTCACCCACTCCTCGTCGCGGACGTAGCCGAGGGCGGCGTTCGCCGCCGTGATCGCGGTGTTCTCCGCGGAACCGCCGGTGCGGAACCGGGTCGTGCCCGCGTCCGCCAAGGCGAGCACCGACGCAGCCTTGACCGCCTGTCCGAGCCCGCGGCCGCGCAGGCCGGGGTGCACGACCGTGAAGTGGGTCTCCGCGTGGGGCCCGCCCGTGTCGACGAACGTCATCGCGACGAGTTCGCCGGCCGGCGTGACCGTGCCGAACGCGGGCCTCGACGTCGTCGGGGTCGCTGCCCCGCGGTCGAGCGGTTCGTGCTGGGTCGCGACGCCGCCGGGGTAGTCGTGGGCCGTCAGCGCGTCGAGCCGCAGGACCGCGTCGACGTCGTCGGGACCGAGCGGCCGCGTCGCACCGATGTCGGCGGTGCGGTCCACGAGCGCCTGCAGCCGCCGCCGGTCGATCCGGTCGGCGTCGAGCTGCGCGCCGAACGACCGAGCGGTGACGCTCCAGCCCTGCGCTTCGAGTTCCGCGACCTCGGGCGCGTCCGCTGGCAACACTCTCGGTTCCCCCACGGTGCCGATCCTCACACGGCCGCTCCGGGAGCGGTCAGGCGCACGCCCGTCCGCGATGACGCCCCTGGTGCAGCCGACTCCGTTGTGGGAGCTTGGGACGATGCACCACCTGGACGTGACCCTGACCTGGCGCTCGATCATCGGCGACGAGGAGCTCGTGGACCTCACCGCGGCGCACGGAGGGACGCCCGAGCCCGGTTGGTGGGATCGGGTCCGCCCGCACTCGCTCGGCTGGGTCGCAGCCCGGGACACGCACGGGGCCCTGGTCGGATTCGTGAACGTCGCGTGGGACGGTGCGGACCACGCGTTCCTCATCGACACGAAGACACATCCGTCTCGTCAGCACCAGGGCCTCGGGACCACGGTCGTCCGCTTCGCGGTGGAAGCGGTCCGCGCTGCCGGCTGCGAGTGGTTGTTCGTCGACTACGGCGAGGACATGGTGCCGTTCTACGAGGGGGCCTGCGGCTTCCTCCCGACGCGCGCTGGACTCGTGCACCTGCGCTGATCTGGTGTCTCGGTCGTCTTGTGAAGTGCTCGTCGTGGGGCGTCATGGTCATCGCACTCGACAGCTGACTGCTCGGACGACCGACCTGGCTCGGTGGGAACTCCTCCGAAGAGGCGTTCCTTCAACCACGAAGGATGTGCACGAGCAGCGTCACTGCCACCACCACACCGCCGAGCACGAAACCGCACCCGATGAACCTCGACAACTCCGGGGTGAACTGACCTCCCCAGAACTCGCCTTGCACTTTCCGAGAGAACCGTGCGATCGGCTCGGGGAAGGTGAGCAGGACACTGCCCCAAGTAAGGCAGACCACGGCCGCCAGCCCGATCCAGAGAGCACCCACCAGGCCAACGCTACCCGCTGCGTCGTCGCGCAAGCGGATCGGTGGTCGAAAGGGCTGGAGTCAGCTGCTCGGCGCCTCGCTACCGCTCGTCCGCGTGGGCGAGCACAGAGCGCGCCGACGGTCACGACGACCGCTAGTTCGCACAGATGCCCGCCGACAGGACCCAGAACGACTGCTCGCTGAGTGGCTGTAGGCTCCACGCGAGCCCGTCCAAGGCGCATCTACCCGGTACGGGTGCGTCCTGCCCGCAGCACGGCGAGGGTGGCTGCCCGTTCGAGCCGGGCCGGGTCCGTAGGCCTCACTTCGCTGCGGGCGATGTCGGAGGTCACCAGCAGCGTGGTCGCCGACCCGCGCGCCAGCGGACGGGGCAGCGATTGGTCGCCGACAGGCGCGGACGGCCTCGACCGATGATCCCGCTGTGGTTGACCTTCGGTAGCCGTTCGGCAGCCGGACGCCTCCACGCGGTACGTTGCGGTCGTGCAGGTCGTCGAAGGCGTTTGTGTTCGGTGGAGTGACGACGACGGCTGGGGCGCCCTCCGTTCGGAAGCGCTCGAGTCTGACGTCTTCGTGCACTTCTCCGTCCTGGATGGTCCCGGCTTCCTCTCGCTGCGGACCGGCCAGGCCGTGCGGTTCGCGGTGGAGCCCTACCCTGCCGGACAGGACGGATACTTCTTCCGAGCGCACAGCGTCACGGGCATCTGATCACTGACCGATGGTCGAAGGGACGGCCGTGCGCGAACCGAGCGGCCCCCGTTCACGGTGCTGTGCGGACGGTCGAGCGCCGCTAGTGTTCGGGGACATCGACGTGAGGGAGGGCGCGCATGGCGAGTACGGATGTGGTGACGGGCACGATCGACCCACGGTGGGCGCGGGTCCGTCCACTGGTGTTCCGGACGATCATCGGTGCCGTCGTCGCTGCCGGCCTGGTCGGCATCGTCGCGGTGCTCCTCGGGGACTTCGGCCGGGTCGCCGTGCAACTCCTGCTGACCGTCGTCGTGGTCGTCGTGTTCGCGCTCCTGTCCTGGTACGACGCCGACGTGTCGTCGCGGCGGTCCGGGAGGTTCGCGTTCGCGAGCATCGTCGTCTCGCTGTACTTGCTCGTGACCGGCTTGGCCAAGGTCTGGATCGTGCCGGTCGACCCGCTCGGCGGGGACGGGATCTGGCTCGTCGGCGAACGGTTCATGCAGTGGATCGGCATCGTGTTCGTCGCACGCTTCGCGCTGCTGCACGTGCACCTGCTCCTCGTCATCCACCGGCGGTACCCGACCCCGCTGCTGCAGCTCGTCGCGAAGGCGACCGTCGGGGTGATCGCGCTCCTCGCCCTGCTGCTGTCGGTGCCCCTCCTCGCTCCCGACCTCGACCTCGCCAGCGGGTTCTGGCGACTGGTGTGGGTCGTGGTCATCCTCGACCTGCTCGGAACCGTCGTCGTGCCGCTGAGCAACGCGCTGTTCCGACCGCGTGACCACGACCGCGGGGGCCAGGGTGGGTCCTCCGAGCCGTCCGCAGCCGTGTGGCCACGACCGTCCTCGACGCCGAACGGTGCGGCTTCCACCACGCCACCGGTGGTGGAGCCCACGGGGGTGTCGGGCTCGGAGAAGCACGGTGCAGCCGATCCGCCCGTCGGCGAGTGGACGAGCGTGCCCGGACCTGCCGTCCCTCCAACGGCGCCCGGGCGGCTCGTCGACCATGAGGTGCTTCCGGCTGAGGCAGCCCGGTCGGCCCGAGCGGACGGCGCCCGGACGACCCAGGAAACGGCGCTGACGGTCACGGGCAGCGACGGTCTGCTCTACGAACGTCGACCGGACGGCGCCCGCGCGCTCGCGTGGCCGCGCTACGTCGACGGAACGCCGCTGCCGGCGGCGCCGGACGGCTCCCCGGACTTCAGCGGCGTCGCTCGCCCCTGATCCGCCGGCTCCACACCAGGCGGCGAGAGGCTCTCGGTGGAGCGCGAGCAGCCGACGGGTCAGACCTCCCCGAGCACCTTGCGCCAGACGGCCGTCAGCGTGGCGTACTCGTCGTCCGAGACGAGGTCGCGTACCCCGCTCGCGAGCACCGCGGATCGGACTGCTTCCTCGGCGCCCGCACGATCCCGGAGGTGCGCCTCCGAGTGTCGCACCGCGCGTCCAGCCTCCTGCGCGGCCTCGATCTCCTCGACGCGTCCCGCTGCGCCAGCGGCCTCGAGCGCGTGCTGCCAAGCGGCCACGAGGTCGGCGTTCGTGACCATCCGCCCGTCAGCGCCTCCCTGGATCGCGAGGGAGGCACTCGGTTCCGGCAGCAGGATCGCCTCGTCGGCTTTCCACGCGATATCGAGCGACTCTGCCTCGTCGGCGGTGATCTGCCCGGCTCGGTCGATCATTGCCTGCAGTCCGGCATCGCTGATGTCGTTCGTCACGGTGTCCTCTCCGACCGCCGCGCTCGCGTGGTCCGATCCATCTTGCTGGCCGTCCCCGTCTCGCGCTCAGCCGCCACCCAGAGGAGTGCGGGCGGACGACCGGTCGGCACGCAGCTGCGGGCTCCATCCGCATCACAATGGGAGGGTGGACACCACCATGGTCGACGACGCCTGGCTCAGCGCGGTGATGCGGAGCATCGGTGGAACGCCCACACATCTCGAACCGCTCCCGGGCGGCACGGTCAACCACACGTTCCGCGTCGAACGCGCAGGAGGCAACCCCGTCGTTCTCCGGTACCCGGTCGATCCGCTCCGCGCCGATGAGTTCCCAGTCGAGGCCTGGGCGGCGGACGCTGCCGCCCGAACGGGCATCGCCACCGCGGAACCCCTCGCTCACGGAGTGGAGGGTGGGGTTCCGTTCTCGTTGTCGACCTACGTCGCACCTGACGACCGCGCGGTACTACGGCCGTGGTCGTGGCTCGGCGTCTATGCCCGCACGGTCGGCAGGGTGCCCCTGCAAGACGCCCCGCTCTCCCTCTACTCCCGGTTCGGGAAGGACCTCGACACCGCGTGGGCCGCGCACCTCGACTACAACCGCACTTCCCTCGGGCCGGATGACGTGCTCTTCACGGACGGCGCCTACGAGCAACCAGCAGTCGTCGAGCGCATGTTCGCCCACCTGGCTCGTAGGACCTACGAACACGGCCTGGCACACGGCGACCTCGCGCCACGCAACCTCATCTCCCGCGGCCCGGAGACACCGCCCGTCCTGATCGACTGGGGCGGCGCCGAGACCGGACCAACGCCTTGGACCGACGCTCGGCGGGTCTTCGAGTGGTGCTTCATCGACGAATCGGTCGATCGGCAGGACTACGACGACTTCGCCCAAACCGCCGGTCTCGGCTCGGACCGGGCGCGGGATGAACTCGCGATGATGACCGCTCTGCATCTCGTCGACGTCACCCGCTGGGCGCTCGACAACCGTGCGGATCTGTACGCCGGGTACGTCCAGCGCTGCCACGACGGCCTCGATGTGATCCAGGAGCTCATCCGGTAGCCGATCCGTCAGGGACCGGGCGCGAATTCCACTCGGTCGTGTCGCTCGGCGGCGTAGTGCCGGCCGGGGTACCTGAGCCCGCCGAAGTACATGTTCGTGTGGGCGACGATCTGCTCCCCACTGATGCGGACACCGTCGTGCTCTGCGTCCGTGGTCGTGTGTGCATCGGACACCAGCGTCACGTCGAAGCCGCGCGCGGCCGCGGCCTGGGTCGTCGTCCGGATGCAGTAGTCGCTCTGCGCACCCGCGACGACGAGATGCCGCGCGCCCAAGCGATCCAGGACCTCGTCGAGGTCCGTGTCCGAGAACGAGTCCCGGTACTCCTTCTTCACCAGTGGCTCGTTCGATCGCCGCTCCAGCGGCGCCGCCAGTTGCCAGTCTGCGGACCCCTCCGCGAAGTCGTCGTGATCCTGCACCCACACGACAGGCACATCGCTTGCTCGGGCACGATCAACGAGTCGGGCGGTCCGCGCGAGCACACCCTCCGCGTCGAAACAGTCCCTCATCACGCCCCGCTGCAGATCGATGACAAGAAGCGCACTCATGGTCGGCATGACCAGCATCCTGTCACCCATGTGCGATCCGGATGACTGGTCGGACAAGCGTGGGGACCTGAGCAAGGTCTCGACATCTGATCCGCAACCGGTCGCCGCCACAGGCGCGTGGCTTCAGTACTCGAGCCGGGGCCACTCCTGCAATCGCCGGAAGCATGGACGCCGGGGCATCAACTCGTGTTCGGTAGGCGGGGCGGGGCGTTCTGGTGATGAGTGTCACGCTGAGAACGCTGCGCTGTGGAGAAACGAGAGCCCCAGTACCGATGGGTGTTGCGGCTCTCGTTGTCTCAACGGCGTGCTGACGTCTGGCGCTTGTGTCGAGCGATCAGGGCGTCTCCGGCGATGAGAGCGAGTGCCGAGGCGGCTCCGAGGATGGCGAGCAACCACCAACTGATGTCGGCGAGGAAACCGATCAAGCCGAGGATGATGATCGGGATCGGGATGAACTTCAGCAACATCGGTTGCACCTCAACTGCAGTTGTTCCGGGCGGTCTTCACGAAGGTCGTGCGTCGAAGTGCGTGTGTTCTCGTGTTCACGTTCGATCCCCTCATCGGTATGACGCGTTGCGCCGGTCGGAGCCTGACAGCTGCGCGAGAGCCTGCGCATCCACCGAGAGGGGGAGGTGATCCACCGGTCGGCCAGCCGCTGTCCGCCTGGGCAGGTGGGCGTCTGACACTCGCCGCGTCCAGCCACTGGCCTGCGAGCTCGTCTCGTCAGCCGATCGGCCACCGAGGCGGGCGGCCGAGGGCTCGCTGGGGCCAGCCGTACCGCACGAGTCGGCGTCGCATCGCGGACCGGAACCTCCCCGAACCACCCGGTGACCAGTCGAACTCGACGGAGACGAGTGGGCGCGCAGCGACGAGATCCGACCCCTCCGCACGGCGACAGCGATGAGGGAGAACACTGGCCCCATGACGACCAAGATCACCCTCATCATCGACAACCCGACCGACCCCGCTGCCTTCGAGCAGGCGTACCCCGCGCTCGAGGAAGCAGCCGGCGCCCTGCCGCAGCTCCGCCGCCTCGAGGCCGGCAAGGTCTGGCCGAAGGAGGACGGTACGCCCACCCCGGCGCACCGGACGCTCGACCTGTACTTCGACTCCTACGACGACGCGTCGGCAGCCGTCGCCGGCGAGGAAGCGGGCGCGTTCTTCGGCCAGCTCGGCGCCACCGGAGTGACCTTCACCGGGCTCTTCTCCGACGTCGAGAAGGCGTGACCACCACCGTCCTCGTCGCCGGCGCGACCGGTGACCTCGGCGGACGCATCGTCCGGGCACTCCGTCGGCACGACACCCACGTCCGCGTCCTGACCCGCCCCGGGTCCACCGCGACGGCACCGACCGAAGGCGACGACCACGTCGAGGTGGTCCGCGCGGACTACGACGACCACGCAGCGTTGACCTCGGCGCTCGCCGGGGCCGAGGTCGTGGTGTCCGCGGTGAGCGGCACGCGCTCGGTCATCGTCGATGCGCAGCGCGCCCTGCTCCGGGCAGCGGTGGACGCCGGCGTCGAACGGTTCATCCCGTCGGACTACGCCGCCGACTACCGCTCCATCACCCCGGGGACGAACCGGAACTTCGAGCTGCGCCGGGAGTTCGCCGCCGACGTCGACGCCGCACGCATCCGGGCGACCTCGGTGCTGAACGGCGCGTTCACGGACATGCTCACCGGGCAGGCGCCGCTCATCCTGTTCGACCGACAGCGGGTCCTCTACTGGTCCTCGGCCGACCAGGTGCTCGACTTCACCACGAAGGACGACGTCGCCCGCACCACCGCCCTCGTCGCGCTCGACCCGGGTGCACCGCGGTTCGTCGAGGTCGCGGGGGACCGGGTGACCTCGCGGAGCATCGCCGACACGATGTCCCGGCTCACCGGCACCCCCTTCCGACTGCAGTGGGCGGGGACCGCGTCGACGCTCTCGGCGATGGCCCGGGTGGGACGACGCCTGTCGAAGGCCGGCGACGACGAGCCGTTCCCGGCGTGGCAGGGCATGCAGTACTTCGTCAGCATGTTCAGCGGCGAGGCCACGCTGCGTCTCGTCGACGACGAGCGGTACGGTGCAGAGGGCTGGACGACGGTGCGGGACGTGCTCGCAGAACACGTCCGACCCTGAACCCACGACCGAGCCGGAGCCCTCGAACGGAAGCGCACCTGATGACCGACACCACCTGCCACATGTCGATCTCCCTCGACGGCTTCGTCGCCGGGCCCGACCAGCGCCTCGACCAACCCCTCGGACGCCGGGGCGGGGAGCTCCACACCTGGCACATGCCCGGCGCCGACGTCGGCGAGGCGGACCGCAGGGCAGCGGGCTGGCTCATGCGACCCCGCGGCGCGTACGTGATGGGCCAGAACATGTTCGGGCCGCCCAGCACCGAGCGGCCCGACGACTGGACGGGCTGGTGGGGCGACGAACCGCCGTACCACGCACCCGTCTTCGTGCTCTCGCACACGGCCCACGACCCGATCGAGCTCGACGGCGGCACGACCTTCCACTTCGTCACCGACGGGTTCGACGCCGCCTACGCCCGCGCGGTCGAGGCGGCCGGAGACGCCGGGGTCGACATCGCCGGCGGCGCCTCGACGGTCCGCCAGGCGCTCGCCGCCGGGGTCGTCGACGAACTCACGCTCGACATCGCCCCGGTGCTGCTCGGCTCCGGGGAGCGGATCTTCGCGGACGGCGCCGAGTCGTTCGACTTCGAGCCCGTCGAGGTCCTGCACTCGCCGCTGACGACCCACATCCGGTACCGCCGCCGCGCCTGACCATCGCCGCAGAACACGGCCACGAGCACGAACAGACGCACGAGCACGCGCCGAGACCGTCACGCCCCGTCCGGCACCGTCACGATCCGGTTCTGGTACGCCCACACCACGGCCTGCAGCCGCGACCGCACCCCCAGCTTCGGCAGCATCCGGGCGAGGTGCGACTTCACCGTGGAGACCTCGACGACGAGCGCGGCGGCGATCTCCTCGTTCGACATCCCCTGGGCGAGCAGCAGGAGCACGTCCCGCTCGCGAGCCGTGAGGACCTCGTCCGCCCGGTCGCCCGACACCGGCTGCAGGCTCCGCCGCGCGACGAACTCGCGCAGCACACGACGGGTGAGCGCCTGGTCGATGGTGCCGTTCCCGGCGGCGACCTGCCGCACGGCCCCGACGATCACGTCGGGCTCGGCGTCCTTCAGGAGGAAGCCCGACGCACCCGCCTCGAGTGCGCCGAACACGAGGTCGTCGAGGTCGAACGTGGTGAGCACGAGCACCGGGACCGACGGGTCGGCCCCGGGGGCGCAGAGTTCGCGCGTGACCTCGATGCCGTTCCGGACCGGCATCCGGATGTCGAGGCACGCGACGTCGGGCCGGGTGCTCCGGGCGAGCGCGAGGGCCTCGCCGCCGTCGGCGGCGACCCCGACGACCTCGATGTCCGGTTCGGCGGACAGCAGGGCGGAGACGCCGGCGCGGACCAGCGGCTGGTCGTCCGCCACCAGCACGCGGATCACCCGGCCACCTCCGGCGCGTGGGCCGACGTGTCGGCGTCGGGTCGCGCCTCCCGAGCCGTCACCAGCTCGACCGTCCAGCCACCGTCACCGGTGGGTCCGACCTGGAGGCGCGCCCCGACCAGTTCTGCCCGCTCGCGCATGCCGCGCAGTCCGTTCCCACCCGACGGCGAGCTGCCGACGGACGGTGCGGTGGGCACCCCGTTCTCGACGCGGACCGTCAGGTGGTCGGGGTCGCGGTCGTCGACGGTCACCCGGCACGGTGCGCCGGCGGCGTGGAGGGCGACGTTGGCGAGGGCCTCCTGCACGGTGCGGTAGGCGACGAGCTGGGTGAGCGGACCGATGCCGTCCGCCAGCGGGTGGTCGCCCGGCTGCACGGAGAGCTCGACCGCGCTGCGCGTGCGGGCGGCCTCGACGAGGTCGACGATGCCGGCGACGGTCTCGACCACGGTCTCGGCGGGTGTGTCGTCGCGGAGGAGTCCGACGAGGCGGCGGAGGTCCTCGAGGACGGCCGTGCTCTGCTCGCGAACCTGCCGGACACCCTCGTGCGCGCCGTCCGGGTCGGTGTCGATCTGGCGGTCGACGACGGCCGACATCAGGGCGATCCCGGACAGGTGGTGGGCCGCGATGTCGTGCAGCTCGCGGGCCATCGCGGCACGTTCGCGGGAGACGGCCGCCTCGACGCGGGCGTCCTGCTCCCGGGCGAGGGCGGCCGCCTCGGCCGTCCGGGCGTCGGCTGCCGCGGTGCGGGCGTCGGCTGCTGCGGTGCGGGCGTCCGACTCGGCCCGGCGTGCGGCCCGGAGCTCGCGGCGGGACCGGACGATGAGCGTCACCACGAGGGGGAGTCCGACCGCGCCGACGGCCTGCAGCACGCCCTGCCCGGCCGACGCGCCGAGCCCGGACACGACGCCGCTCCGCATCGCGCCGGAGCCGTGGGCCCACGTGATCCCCGTGCCGACCGCCACGAGCGCCGCCGATCCCGCGACGGCCGGCCAGAGGCGGGGGAGCGGGACCCGGAGCGTGGCGAGCACGACCGCCACGACGACGGGCAGCGCGGTGAGGCCGAACGCGGCGCTCGTCGACACGAGGGCCAGGAGGATCGGCAGCGCACCGACGGCGAGGAGCACGGAGCGGGGTGCCCGGCGGGCGCCGAGCAGCAGGGCCGACTGGGCGACCAGGGTGATCGCGAGGAGGGTCCACGCGCTCCCGCCGACATCGGGGAACCCGGGGCCTGCTCCCATCGTGTCCGTGGTGTCCGGGTCCATGGCGTCGAGTGGCGGCAGGCCGAGCAGGAGTCCGAGCGTGACCACGGCGGTGCCGGTGGCGACGAGCAGGTCGGTCCAGCGGCGTCGTCGGGTGGGCACGCCGCGTGCGTCGCGTCGGTCGGGCGCGTCAGCGGGTGCCATCGTTCGATCCTACGAGTCGGGGCGTGCCGACGGTGCGGGCGCCGGGGTAGCCGAGCCGCCCCCGTGTCACCACGAGCAGGACGAGGGCCGCGCCGGTCGACACGATCGCGAGGCCGTGCATCATCGTGCCGGCGGTCATCCCCGGGTACATGTCGGCCCACAGCGTCGAGATGGTGTTGTTGACGCCGACGTGCAGGAGGAGGGCGACCGGCAGGCTCTCGCCGGTGCGGTTGAACACCCACGTCATCACGACGTTGAAGGTGACGGTGAACAGGGCGAACACGACCGGCTCCGTCCAGTGCGCGTCCGGCCACCCGCCCCAGTCGCTGAGGTAGAGCGGCATGTGCCAGAGCGCCCACAGCGGGCCGAGGACGGCGGCTGCGCCCAACGGGCCGAACCGCTCCTGCAGTCGCGGCAGGGCGAAGTCGCGCCAGCCGGGCTCCTCGGACAGCCCGGTGGAGAAGAGCTGCACCACGAGACCGGGAACGAGGGCGAGCAGCGCGAGCGCACTCGGCGCCTGCACCTGGCCGCCGGCGAAGGGCAGCCCGGTGGCGACGATGATCGCGGGCACGCCGACGAGGGCGAGGGCGTACCAGTACCAGGCGACCCGCCAGCGCCAGAGCCGACCGACCCAGCGGCGGAGTCCGGGGCGGCCGTCGGCGATCGCCGTCACGAGGAAGGCACCGCCGAGGGGGCCGAGCAAGGCTCCCGGCAGGACGCCGGTGAACTGCGCCGTGCCGAGGAACTCGGGGAAGTGGAGGTCCCAGACGCCGAGGCCGTGCGGCGACAGGATGTAGGGGATCCACGCCAGCCAGCTGAGGCCGAGGGCGAGGGTGGCGAAGGAGGCCAGCGGGTGCCGCGTGATGACCCCGCGGACCCCGGTCCGACGGGCGGTGCCGGTGCCGGCGGTGTGCCGGTCTTCGGTGGTGATCGTCATGGCATCGACGCTACGAACGGGGCGTCCGACGGACGACCGGCGAAGGGACGCACTCCGCGGGGTTCCTCCGAAGGATGCAAGGACGTGGACGCGAGGACCACGGACTGGAGGCGCGGTACCAGCTGGCACCGCGCCTCCAGTCCTTCACTCGGTCAGTCCCAGATCGAGACCCAGTCGATGTCGACGTGTCCGCTCGCGGACGCCGGCACGGAGCCGCCGATGGCGGTCTCCGCCTGCAGCGTGACCCGCATCGGGTCCGTCGGGACCGCCTTGCGGGTGACCGACACGAGCGAGTTGTTCCAGTAGAACCGGACCACGCCGTGGTCCCACTCGGTGGTCGCCACGTGGTAGCCGCTGCTCTGGGCCGACTTGGTCGGCTTCTGCACGCTGCCGTCGAACGACATCATCCCGTCCCGCATCGATCCCGGGATCGCCGACGCGGGCCGAGCCGTGCTGCCGAGGTCACCCTCGGGCCAGTCGACCTCGCCCTTGTTCCAGTCGTCGTCCGTCGGCCACAGCATCCCGACGAACTTGTAGCCCGGGGTGTCCGTCGTCTTGTAGCGGATGGACACCCGACCCGTGGTGTGTGCGCGGTAGTTGTCCGGCAGCACCGTGGCGACGAGTGGCTGCCCGTTCTCCGAGTGCACCCAGAAGTCGAGCTTGCCGTCCTTGACGCTCAGCACCTTGTCCGGTGCGTAGAGCCCGCGACCACTCGTGTCGCGGTAGCCGTCGTAGGCCCCGAGGCCCGGGTACTTGCTGAGGACGCTGCCGCGCGGTGCAGCGGTGGAGAAGTCCTCGGCGTACGTCTGCTTCCACGTCCGACCGTTCGACACCACCGTGCCCGTGGGCATCTTGGTCAGCGAGGTGGTCGCCGCTTCGGACGCGCTCGGTTGCTGCGCGAGTCCGATCACGACGGCACCGGCCGCGACGAGTGCCATCCCTGCGGTGACTCGCCTCCTGGTGCTGGTCCTGGTCGTGTGGTTCGTTTCCCTGTTGTCCATGTCCTTCTTCCGGGTGTCCCTGATCACCGTCTGCTCGCGTCCTCCTGCGGGTCGTGAGCGACGCGGAACCGTACCCCGTGCTCACTGCCCGCGCGCCGAGGAGTCCCCAGGGAAATCGGATGAGCAATGCTCTGGGACAGCCGCGGATCCGCCCCCCGAACGGGGGACGCGTCACTGAGTGGATGTTCAGGATTCCGGTCGCACCTAGGCTGAGGCGGTGTTCGAACTCCACCACCTCGCCGCGCAGGAACTCTGGGACTGGATCCGACGCGGTGAGGCGACCGCGCTCGAGGTGACCGACCACTACCTGGCGAGGATCGCCCGGCTCGATCCCGGTCTCGGCGCCTTCGTGACGGTGACCGCGGACGCCGCACGCGACCGAGCCGAGCACCTCGGCCACCGGGTGCCGACGTCGAGGCCGCTGTGGGGCCTCCCGTCCGCCGACAAGGACCTGTACGACCGCGCCGGCGTCGCCACGCGGAACGGAACCACGAGTCTGCCCGACCGCCCCGCGGCAGCCGACCACCCGCTCGTCGCGGCGCTCGACGCCGCCGGTGCGGTGAGCCTCGGGAAGACGGCGTCGCCCGAGTTCGGGATGTCCTCGTCGTCGGAGACCCGGTTCGGCGTGACCCGGAACCCGTACGACACGAGCCGGGCGCCCGGGGGATCGTCGAGCGGTGCGGCGGTCGCGGTCGCGGCCGGACTCCTCCCGGCCGCGGTGGGGTCGGACGGTGGGGGCTCCGTGCGGATCCCGGCGGCGGCGACCGGGTTGGTGGGGCTGAAACCGAGCCGTGGTCGTGTGCCGTCGATGCCCGGGCGCTCGGGCGTCGGCGGGCTGTCGGTCGCGGGGCCGATCACGCGGAACGTCGCGGACGCGGGCATGCTGCTCGACGCGCTCGTGGCGCCGACCGGGCTCCCGGAACCGCACCCGTACGCGCTGGTCACGCCCGACGTCGGCGAGGGGCCGTTCACCGCCGCGGCCGTCCGCGGCGAGGGGCGCTTCGTCGTCGGGCTGCTCGAGGGCTCCCCGTGGGACGACACCGTCGACGTGGTGGTCGACCCCGCGGCACGCGCCGCCGTCGAGACCGCCGTGCGGGTGCTCGGCGAGGTCGGGCACGGCGTCGAGGACGTCCGGATGCCGCGGGCGCCGTACGGCGACGCGTTCCGGGTGGCGTGGGAGTCGAGCGCTGCCCGGCTGCCGATGGTCCCCGGGATCGACCTGTCCGGGTTGACGCCCCTGGTGTCGTGGCTCGTCGACCGCGGCCGCGCACTGACCGGCACGCAGGTGCTCGACGCGATGACGGCGCTCGACACCTTCTCGGCCGAGCTCATCGGCGCGTTCGACCGGTTCGACGCCGTCCTCACGCCGACCCTCGCGCTCACGCCGCGGCCGCTCGGCTGGTACGGGTCCGACCCGGAGGAGGACTTCCGCCGCCAGTGCGCCTACTCGCCGTGGACGTCGATGGCGAACGTGGCCGGGCTGCCGGCGATCACGCTGCCCGTCGGTGTGACGGACGAGGAGCACCCGGACGGCGCGGGACTGCCGATGGGCGTGCAGCTCATCGGGCGTCCCGGTGGCGAACGGGTGCTCCTGGCGATCGGCGCGCAGCTCGAGCGGCGGCTCCGGTGGCAGCGGCGGCACCCGGCGGCCTGGACCGCCTGACCGGGCGCCGCCGGAGCCCAGGGCTCAGCCCTGCTTCTCCATCGCCTCGGTGTACTCCTTGCGCATCTTGTCGCCTGCGGCAGCGGTCCACGTCTTCACCCCGGCCTTGACGGCGGCGAGGTTCGTCCGACCGAGCACGTAGTCGTTGCAGACGCTGTTGAACGCCTGGTTCGCCGACTGCGTGGACGTGGCCGACGGGGAGTAGAAGCCGTCGACCGGGTTCTTCACGAGCATGTCCTGCGTGGCGACCTGCCACGCGTGCGACTGGCGGAGCTGCTCGTCGATCCGGACCGCGGTGTTGAGCACCTGCGGACCCGCCGCGAGCCGGTACAGCGAGCTGGCGTTGATCATCTGCTCGCCGGTCTTCGTGAGCACCGCATCCGGTCCGCTGCCGGTGTGGTGCACGTTCTTCTTGCCGTGCGTGAGCGTGAAGGCCTCGCGCGAGCCGAACGGTGCCGACAGGTAGTCGAGCAGCCGGAGCTGGGAGCGGATCCTCGCCGGGGTGGTCTTCTTCAGTGCCGCGAACGAGAAGCTCGACGTGCCCTGGTAGTTCGCGCCCTTCCCGCCGTCGGCACCGAACGGCACGATGCCGCCGGTCACGATCCCCTTCGGCATGGTGACGTCGAGCAGCGCCGAGATGCCGTCGAGGTGCATGAGCACGGTGCCGTTGTTGATGTACGTCTTCGCCTTGGCGCTCTCGAGGCTCGGGGTGTCCGGGTGGTAGATCCCGAGGTTCCAGAGCTTCTTGATGTACGAGAGCATCTCGAGCCAGGCACCGGTCTCGTTCTTGTGCGTGAGCGTCCCGCCCGAGGACTGCTTCCACTGGTTCGGGACGCCGAAGGTCGCGCCGATGAAGTCGTACGACCAGTCGACGCCGCTCGACCCACCGCCGCCGGCGATCGCGTACCGGCCGGCCTTGGTGTCCGTGACCGCCCTGCAGAGCTCGGTGAACTCGTCCTTGTCCTTCGGCGCGGGTGCTGCGCCGGTGAGCTGTTCGATGAGGTCGGGGCGGCAGACCATGACCGAGCCGAACGGCGGACGGTGCTCCGGGACGCCGTAGATCTTCCCATTGATGCGGGCACTCCGCCACGACGCGGTGGGGATGTTCGCGAGGTTCGGGTAGTCCTTCACGGCGTCGCCGGACAGGTACTCCGACAGGTCCGAGAACTTCGCGTCGAGCAGCTGCGGGAACCGTGGTGGCATCGCGAAGGTCAGGAACTCGACGATGTCCGGGATGTCGTTGCCCGCCGTCATCGTGGCGAACTTCGTGTCGAACGAGTCGCCGGGGACGAACGTCAGGTCGTACTCGGTGTTCGTCAGACCACCGATGTAGTCGAGGAACGAGTTGTCGGCGGGCGGCGGCGCCGTGTACGTGACGACGAACCCGGACGTCTTCGACCCGTCGGCGACCTTCCCGCTCACCGAGGTGAAGAGTTCGCTGTCCTGGGGGTACGAGTAGTACACGGGCTGCACGACGTCGTTGCCGGGCAGGTCCGGCTTCGGACCCTTCGTGATCGGCACGTACGTCGGCAGCGCGGCGACCGTGTCGGAGATGGTCGCGGCGGTGCCGCCGGAGGAGCAGCCGGCGAGGCCGCCCGCCGCGCTGAACGCGACGAGGCCGAAGGCGGCGCCGGAGAGGAGGGTCCGTCGGCTGAGGCCGGCGGTGGTCGTGTCGGTCATGGCTTCTCCCTTGAAGCGTTCGGGTGGAGGGTGGTTCGGCGGGGCCGCGTCAGCCCTTGACGGCGCCGGTCAGGACGCCCTTGGTGAGGTGGCGCTGGACGAGCGGGTAGGCGGCGAGGATCGGGATGATCGCGATCATCACCACCGCCATCTGGATCGACTCCGCCGGCGGCTGCATGGTCGCGTCCGACCCGGCGCCGGACACCAGGCTCGATCCCTGCAGCACGTACGTCCGGAGCACCAGCTGGAGCGTCCACTTCGTCGAGTCCGACAGGTAGAGCAGGGCGTTGAAGAACGCGTTCCAGTACCCGACCGCGTAGAACAGCCCGACGACGGCGATCACCGCGCGCGACAGCGGCAGCACCATCTGCCAGAGGATGCGGAACTCGCCGGCGCCGTCGATCTTCGCGCTGTCGATGAGCTCCTGCGGGATGCTCATCATGAAGCCGCGGACGACGACCATGTTGAACACGCTGAACGCGCTCGGCAGGATCAGCGCCCAGTAGTTGTCGAGGAGCCCGAGCTGCTTGACCATCAGGTAGAGCGGGATCATCCCCGGCGCGAACAGGAACGTGATGAGGACGAACGTCAGCAGCGGCCGCTGGAAGAGCGATCCCTGCCGGCTGAGCGCCCAGGCGGCGAGGACGGTCGACGCGAGGCTGATCGCCGTGCCGACGATCGTCACCAGGAGCGTGACCACCACGGCGCGGGTGACGACCCCGCCGGACAGGATCTGCACGTAGGCGGAGAGGTCGAAGGACCGTGGCCAGACGACGTAGCCGCCGGCGGCCGTGACGTCGGCCTGGCTCGACACGCTCGTCGAGAAGACGATGAGGAACGGGAACAGCACCACCGCGAGGATCAGGACGATCGCGACGGCCTTCAGTGCGAGGACGACGGGCTTGGGCTTCCCGGCCCAGACCGGACGGACGATGGTGCTCATGATCGCGAATACACTCCCTGCTCACCGAGCATGTGGGCGGCCTTGTTCGCCGCCATGATGAGGACGAACCCGACGAGGCCCTTGATCAGGCCGACGGCGATGCCCGTGGACCAGTTGCCGTCGACGACGCCGTGGTAGTAGACGTAGGTGTCGAGCACTTCGGCGGCATCGGCCCCCACGGCGTTCCGTTGCAGGATGATCTGCTCGAAGCCGACGGACAGCGCCTCGCCGAGCCGCAGGATGAGCAGCAACACGATGATCGGCCGGATGCCGGGCAGCGTCACGTGCCAGAACCGGCTCCACGCACCCGAGCCGTCGATCGCGGCGGCCTCGTACAGGTTGTCGTCGATCGCCGCGAGGGCCGCGAGGAAGATGATCGTCCCCCAGCCGGCGTCCTTCCAGATCACCTGGCTCGTCAGCAGCAGCTTGAACGTCGACGGGTCGCTCATCACGCTGATCGTGCCGGCGTCGAGTTGCCGGAGCGCGTGGTTCACGACACCGCCCGAGCCGAGCGACTGCTGGAAGAACCCGACGACGATGACCCAGGACAGGAAGTGCGGCAGGTAGAGGACCGACTGCACGGTCGCCCGCAGCCACGGCCACACCAGCGAGTGGATGAGCAGCGCGAGGGCGATCGGCACCGGGAAGAACAGCACCAGCTGGATGAACGTGATCTCCAGCGTGTTGAGCGTCGCGCGCCAGAAGTCCGGGTCCGCGAAGAGCACCTGGAAGTTCGACAACCCGACCCACGGGCTCTGGGCGATCGGGATGTACGGCTGGTAGTCCATGAACGCGATCACGTTCCCGAGCATCGGGACGTACACGAACAGCAGGAGCAGGACCACCGCCGGCGCGACCATGATCAGCAGCGGGTAGTCCCGTCGCAACCTCGCGGTGAACGGGACCTTGCGGGCCACCGGGACGCCGTCGGACCGTGGGGTCCGCGTCTCGGTGGCCGGGTCGACCATCGTCGCGCTCATGTGGCTCCTTTGCTCACGTGGCTGGGGTCCGCGGCCGGACCTCCGGTGGCGGTTTCGTCATCCTGGGACGTCCGTATGATGACGGTCAAGCGGGCGTATTCACCCGCACACGAAACGAACATGGGAGCGACGATGCACCCGACCAGACGGCAGGAACGGATCCTGGCCGAACTCCGTGTCCACGGCAGCCTGTCCGCCTCGGACTTCGCAGCGCGCGAAGGGATCTCGGCGATGACGGTGCGCCGCGACCTGTCCGAACTCGCCGACCGCGGACTCGTGCGACGTGTGCACGGCGGCGCGGTGTCGGTCGAGACACTGCCCACCGCCGGCGCACCGCACCGTCCGGCACCGCGACCCGAGCCGACCACGCGGACCGCGACCGAACCCGGCGCGCTGTTCACCCTCGGACTCGTCGTCCCCGACCCGGGCTACTACTTCCCGAAGATCGTCGCGGGCGTCGCCGAGCGCACCGAGGCCCTCGGCGGACGGGTCGTCCTCGGGGTGTCCCGCTACGACCCGGACCGCGAACGACAGCAGGTCGAACGGCTCATCGCCGCCGGGGTCGACGGGCTCCTCGTGACGACCACCGTCGCGGACGCCGTCGACACCCTCGAGCTCCTCGACCGAGCACCGATGCCCGTGGTCGTCGTCGAGCGCTCCCTCACCGAGGCACCCGTCGGCACGCAGCTCGAGTCCGTCCGGAGCGACCACGAGGCCGGGGCCGGGATCGCCCTCCGCCACCTCGCCTCGCTCGGGCACCGGAAGATCGGCATGGCCGTGTTCGAGACCCCGACGACCCCGCAGCTCCGTACCGGCTACGAGCGCAGCGTCCGCCAGCTCGGCCTCGGCACCGACGCACCCGTCGAGGTGATCGACGAGACGCACGCGGTCGGCGAGGCCACACGGGCGTTCGTCCGACGCTGCATCGACACGGGCACCACCGCGGTGTTCGTGCACTCGGACCACTACGCCGTGGAGTTCGTCGAGACCGTCACCGAGATGGGCCTGACGATCCCGGGCGACCTCTCCGTGGTGGCCTACGACGACGAGGTCGCCGCGCTCGCCGGGGTCCCGCTCACCGCGGTGGCGCCACCGAAGAACGACGTCGGCCGGTTCGCGGCGACGATGTGCTTCGAGCGGATCTCGGCCACGGCGCAGACCGGGTTCGCCCGACGGCACATGACCCTGACGCCGACGCTGAGCGTGCGCGGGTCCTCGGTCGCGCCGGTGTTCGCTTCGTGATCGTTTGCGCGGCCGTTCTTGACATCGAACACCGCGCGGCGCTGGCATGGTGATCGCCGACCGCCTACGAGGAGCCGCCGACGATGACGTCACACCCCCGCACGCACCGCGCCGTACCGCGGGTGTCCGAACCCGTGCCCCCGCCCGGAACAGGCCGTGTACCGGTCGCGTTCGTGATGCCGGAGACGACCTTCGCGCGGGTGTTCGACCACGGGGACCTCGCCGCACTCCACGCCTCCGAGGCGGTCCGGCTCATCGCCGACCGCCCGCTCGACCCGGACGACCCGCGTGACGCCGTGCTCCTCACCGAGGTCGAGGTCCTCGTGACCGGGTGGGGGAGTCCGGAGCTCGACGCGGGCCGCCTCGACCGGATGCCGCGGCTGCGCGCCGTGGCGCACTCCGCCGGGTCGGTGAAACCCGTGGTGGACGACGACGTCTGGTCCCGGGGCATCGCGGTGACCTCGAGCGCCGCTGCGAACGCCGTGCCGGTCGCCGAGTTCACGGTCGCGATGATCGTCCTCGCCGCCAAGCGCGCGTTCGCGACCGCCGCCGCCCTCGGGTCCGCCACCGGGCCCGTCGACGTCGAGGGGTCCTGGCCGGTCGTCGGTATGCACGGCATCACCGTCGGCGTGGTCGGTGCCTCCCGCGTCGGCCGTGCGGTGATCGAGCGGCTCCGGGCACACGACGTCCGAGTGCTCGTCAGCGACCCGTACCTCGACGACGACGAGGCCACGCTGCTCGGTGTCACCGTGGTCGACCTCGACACGCTCGCCGTCACGAGCGACATCGTCACGCTGCACGCGCCATTGCTGCCGTCCACCCGGGGCATGATCGACCGGCATGTCATCGGTCTGCTCCGGCCGGGGACCACCGTCGTGAACACCGCCCGTGGCGCGATCCTCGACCAGGACGCCCTCGCCGACCGACTCGACCGCGGTGACCTCGCCGCCGTGCTCGACGTCACCGAACCCGAGCTCCTGCCGCCGGACGCGCGCCTCCGCTCGACGCCGAACACCTTCATCACGCCCCACATCGCGGGCTCACTCGGCAACGAGCTCCGCCGGCTCGCCGAGAACGCGGTGCGCGAGACCATCGCCTTCGCCGCGACCGGCGCCTTCACCGACCCCATCGTCCCCGACGGCTTCGCCGTCCAGGCCTGACCGCTGGAACCCCCATGACCGTCACCGTCGACGCCCAGACCCTCACCGACCGCTTCACCGCGACCGCCCGCCGGGCGCTCCGACCGAGGACGTGGCGACCCGCGCCTCCCGTCACCGACCGCGCCGCGTGGGCCGACGTGGCGACGGCGGACCAGGAGGCGCTGCTCGCGCTGGCGAGGGACCGTCGCGACGCCGCCGCGGTCGCCTTCCCGACCCTCTCGCTCTGGGCGCGCTACAGCCGGGATGGCGACCGGCAGCCGTACGAGCGCGCGCAGCGGAACCTGCTCGAGTCGGCCGCTTCGGCCGCGCTCGCGCTCGCGGTGACCGACGAGGACGAGTGGGCGACGGTCCTCGCCGACCAGGTCTGGCGGATCTGCGAACTGCGCGCGTGGTGCCTGCCGTCGCACTACGCGCTGCCGGAGAGCGGCGAGCGGCCGTTCCTGCCGGTGCCGGGTCGGGACGTGCTCGACCTGTCGGACGCGTACGTCGGCGGCATGCTGGCGGCGATCGACGCGATCGCCGGTGAGCGGCTCGAACGCGACGCGCCGGGCATCCGCGCCCACGTGCACCACGAGGTCCGCCGCCGCGTCCTGGACCCGTGGGAACGCGAGGAGTACTTCTGGCACGGGGTCGACGGGCCGCCCAACAACTGGGCGCCGTGGATCGTGTCGAACGTGCTCGTCTGTGCTGCCGTGGTGGAGCCCGACCCCGGGCGACTCGGGGCGACGATCGACCGCGCGCTCGTCATCCTCGACCGGTTCCGGGCCGGGTACGACGCCGACGGCAGCTGCGACGAGGGCGCGACCTACTGGTGGTGGGCCGGTGCGACGCTGTTCGAGGCCCTCGACCTCGTCGAGCAGCTCACCGACGGGGCCTTCGACGGCTTCGTGGTGGAACCGGTGGCCGCCACGGCACGGTTCCCGATGGGCATGCAGATCGACGCCCACCGCCAGGTCAACCACTCCGACGGGTCGCCGGTGCTGCCCGAGAACGCGAACTGGCACCTGTTGGCCCGGTTCGGTGCACGCGTCGGGGACGACGAGGTCCTGCAGCACGCCCGGTGGATGGGGCGCCGGCACGCGTTGCGGTTCGACGGGCAGCTCGCAGCGCTCTTCCGCCGCACCCTCGCCGAGCTCCGGGCACCGGGGTGGCAGGACGCCGGACCCGCAGCGCCGGGCATGCCCACGTCGCTGTACCTGCCCGGCACCGAGGTGGCCGTTGCCCGCTCCGACGCCTTCTTCCTGTCGGCGAAGGGCGGCCACAACGCCGTCAGCCACAACCACAACGACGCGGGGTCCGTCATCGTCTCGCTCGACGGCGAACCCGTCGTCGTGGACGCCGGTGTCGGGGTGTACCGCCGTGAGACGTTCATGCCCGAGCACCGGTACGGCATCTGGACCATGCGGTCGAGCTGGCACAGCGTGCCGTGGCCGAACGGGGTCGAGCAGCACGAGGGGGAGTCGTTCCGGGCCACGGGCACCGAGTTCGCCGACGACGGCGACCGAGCGACGCTGTCCACGGACCTGACCGCGGCGTACCCCGCGGCGTCCGGGCTGGTGCGCGCGGTGCGGATCGCCTCGCTCGACCGGGCCGCCGAGGTCGTCGAGCTGCAGGACGAGTGGGCGTTCGCGGAACCGGGCGTCATGACGCTCGTGCTGTTGACGCTCCACGAACCGGTGGTGACCCCCGGCGGTCTGGACGTCGGGCCGGCACACGTGGCGGTCGGCGGCGCGCGCTTCGAGGTGCGCACGGAGCGACGCGAGCTCGACGACGAGAAGCTGCGGGCGGCCTGGGGCGCGGCGCTGCACCGGGTCCTGCTCGTCGAACGCGAGCCCGCCCGCGCGGGGTCGCACACCGTCCGCATCACGAGGGCCACCGCGTGAGTGCGGTGCTGCTCGGCGGGGTCGGACGGTGGACGGACCCCTGGCACCCCTTCGACGAGACGACCGCGGCGCTGACGGCGATCGCGGCCCAGGTGGGGATCGGGCTGTCATCGTCGTCGGACGTCGACCGGACGCTCGAGTCCTTCGGGGTCGGCCCGCTGCCGTCGCTCGTGGTCGTGGACCTCGGCCTGCCGCGGGACGGCTTGCCGGTGCCGTTGCCCGCAGCGGACCCGGGGTTCCGTCGGCTGCTCGCGAGCCGCGTGCCGATGCTCGTCGTGCACGTGTCGTCGACGTCCTTCGCCGGAGACGACGACTGGGAACGGGCCCTCGGCGGCGTGTGGGTGCGCGGCACGACGATGCACCCGCCGTCCGGACCGTGCACCGTGCACGTGGTCGACGACGAGCACCCGGTCACGGCGGGCATCGGCGACTTCTCGCTCGACGACGAGCGGTACTCCCACCAGCGGGTCTCGGCGGCGGTCCGGGTCCTGGTCGACCACGAGCACGACGGTGTCCGACACCCGCTCGTCTGGGTGCACGAGCGTCCGGGCGGCGGCGTCACGGTCTACGACGGCCTCGGTCACGCCGGGGCGTCGTTCGCCTCGCCGGATCACCGCCGGCTGGTCGCACAGGCGCTGGGATTCCTGACCGAGTCCGGCTCGTGACCGTTCCGGTTCGCGATCGCGGGGGATCGCGAACCGGAACGGTCACGACGGCTCAGGAGACCGTGACGTCCCCGACGACGAGCCAGCCGTTCGTCGTCGTCCCCTGCGCCGCGAGCGCGATCGCCGGGGTGTTCGACCGGGTCGTGTCCACGATCGCGACGCCCCAGCGGTAGGAGCCGCGTGCGACGCCGGCGACCGACGGCGTGTACGAGTACGCGGTGGGCGTGCCCCGCAGCCAGTCCGAGGGCTCGGACGCCGCGTCCACGACGACCCGGACGGGCGTTCCGTCCGCCCCGAGCAGCGCGAGCGCGGCCTTGTACTTGTGCTTCCAGACCGGGAGGTTCGTCGGCAGGAAGCCCCACCCGAGGTTCGTCCACTCGTGGGTGATAGCAGCGGTACCGCCGGCACGGAGCGCGTCCGGGGCGACGACCTTCGACGGGTAGAGCCGGTACCCGCCGTCGGCGTCGAAGCGCAGCGTGAGCGGGGCGGTCTCGGCGGCGAACCACGAGAGTGTCTCGCCGTTCCGGAAGTCCATCATGTTGACGTGGGCCTCGACGGAGTCGTCGAACTCGCCCTGCCGCACGTCGGCGACCGTCTCGTAGCCGCGGGGGTCCTGCGTGACGTCGTGCTGGGCGGTGACCCACCCGCCCTCCATGATGATCGGGCGCCGGTACCGCCACTTCGCTGCCATCGACCTCTCCCAGTCGGAGTAGTAGGTGGTCATCCCGAAGGCGTCGTGGCGGAGGACGTACCCCTTCTCGTACGCGCCGTCGAGCATCCGTTCGCTCTCGGGGTCCGGCGCACCCCAGTCCTTCCCGCCGCCGATCATCCGGTGGTAGTTCAGCGCCAGCGGCACCGTGGTGAAGTGCCGCTGGTACAGGTCGATGATCCAGTCGAACACGGGCTCGCGGTTCGCGGCGTCCCGGTAGAGCATCGAGTGTCCCTCGCCCCACTTGCCGAGGCCGTACCCGTCGATGAAGTCCGTCGTCTCCGGGTCGTCGTACTGCGCGGCGAAGGCGGCGACGAACGCCGCGTACTTCGCCTGGAACACCGGGTCGTCCGGGTAGGGCGACCAGACCGTCTTGCTGCCGGTCTGCGTCTCGTACCCGGAGGCGCCCGCGGCCCGCACCCAGTCGGGCGTGAAGTTCGACGCCTTGTCGCGGCTGTCGACCACCACGCGGAACGCCAGCCGGAGTCCCCGTCGGCGGGCCTCGGCGAGGATGCCCGAGAAGGCCGCGTTCGTGTCCCATCCGTAGACGCCCTCTGACGGTTCGAGGATCGTCCACGACACTCGCATGTACAGCACCGAGGCGTGGTCGGACACGGTGATCGTGGTGCCGTCGGGCAGCGGGACGTCGTCGTACTGCGTCCAGTAGTCCGCCGCCGGGGTGGACGAGCCGTACAGCGCCCAGCCGTTGAGCGGGTTCTTCAGCAGCGTGGTCGTGTCGGCCGCGAACTCCTTCGTGACCGTGGCGGCGAGGTGTGGTCGGCCGCGCCCTGGTCCGAGGACCCCGCTCGCGGCCGACGCGGTGGCGACGATGCCGAGACCGAGTGCCGTCCGTCTGGTGATGTCGTTCGACGTGCTCATGCGTTCTCCCCTTCGAGAAGCGATCGATGCACGTCGATGCTCCCGAGGGTCCCGCACAGTGGGCAAGGACTCCCGCCCAGTCGAACAGGAGTCGCACACGGCCGGCGCTACGGCAGCGTGGGCGCAGCCTCCACCAGGGCCCGGGTCACCGGGTGCTCCGGCGCATCGAGCAGGGACACCGGCCCGTGCTCGACGATCCGCCCCGCGGACATCACCGCCACCGTGTCGCACAGCCGCTGGACCACGCCGATGTCGTGCGACACCAGCACCAGCGTCAGCCCGAGGTCGTCCGCGAGCGACCGGAACAGCTCGATCACGCGGGCCCGGACCACCACGTCGAGGGCGCTCATCGGCTCGTCCCCGAACAGGATCCGCGGCGAGTGCACGACGGCCCGGGCGATCGCGATGCGCTGCCGCTGGCCGCCGGAGAACTCGTGCGGGTACCGGTCGACGACGTCGGCGGGGAGATCGACGCGCGCGAGGACGTCCCGGACGAGCGCGTCGTGCGAACCGTCGATCCGGAGCGCCCGCAGCGGCTCGGCCACGATCGCGCCCACGCGCATCCGCGGGTCGAGCGACGCGTACGGGTCCTGGAAGACCACCCCGGTCTCGCGACGGAACCAGCGCATCGCGGCCGCGGACCCGGACGCCACCACCGGACGACCGGAGGCGGTCACGGTGCCTGCGGAAGGCGCCTCCAGGCCGGCGAGCAGCCGCACCAGCGTCGACTTGCCCGATCCGGACTCGCCGACGATCCCCAGGCGTGCGCCGGGCGCGACCGTCAGGTCGACGCCGTCCACCGCGGTCCGGACGGGCCCGGGTTCGAACGGTCCGCGGCGGGGGAGCCGGTAGGTGCGGTGCAGGTCACTGGCGTGCAGGACGTCGGTCATGCGGAGCCTCCGGTCCGAGGGGCACGACGGGCGGTGGCGCGGGCGGCGTCGACGAGGGCGGCCGTCGCGGGGTGCTGCGGCGCCGCGAGGAGTCCTGCGACCGACCCGTGTTCGACGACCCGGCCGGCGTCGAGCACGACGGCCGTGTCCGCGATCCGGGCGAGCACCGCGAGGTCGTGCGTGACGAAGACCATGCCCGCGGTGAGGCCCTCGAACAGCTCGAGGATCCGGGCCTCGGTCGTGACGTCGAGCGCCGTGGTGGGTTCGTCGGCCACGAGGTAGGACGGCTGACCGGCCATCGCCATCGCGATGCAGATCCGCTGCCGCTGCCCACCCGAGAGCTGGTGCGGGTACTGCCGCAGCAGTGACTCGGGGTCCGGCAGCCCCACGCTGACGGCGAGGTCGAGCGCGGCGGCGGCTGCGGCACGCCGGTCGAGTCCGCGGTGCAGCCGCAGCGGTTCGGCGATCTGCGCGCCGACCCGGCGGAGCGGGTCGAGCGCGGTGCCGGGTTCCTGGAAGACCATCCCGATGCCGGCGCCGCGGTGGCGGGCCCGCTCGCGGTCGGGCAGGCCGACGAGCTCGGTGCCGTCCAACCGGACGCTGCCGGTGACGGTCGCGCCGGTCGGCTCGAGTCCCATCAGGGCGAGCGAGGTCATCGACTTGCCGGACCCGGACGCGCCGATCACGCCGACGCGGCGGCCAGGAGGCACGGTGAACGTCACGTCGTCGAGGATCGTCCGACGGTCGATGCGGACCGTCAACCCCCGCACCTCGAGCCCCGAGGCTGCGGTGCTCGGAGTGGTCGCGTCGCTCATGCGGTCACCCCCGTGCTCGTCGTGGCCGGGTCGTCCGGCGTGCGGGGCGCGGGTCCGCCACCGGCCGCGCGGTCGTTCGTGGTCAGGCGCGGGTCCGTCGCGTCGCGGACGGCGTCGCCGAGCAGCGACAGCGCCGCGACGACCAGGGCGATGGCCGCACCGGGCCAGGTGGCGCTCCAGGGGTGCACGCCGATGTACGTCTGCAGGTCGGCGAGCATGCTGCCCCACGAGGCCGTGTTCGAGCCGGCGCCGTACCCGAGGTACGAGAGCCCGGCCTCGGCGAGGACCGCGGTGGCCATCGCGAGCGAGAGCTGCACGGTGAACAGCGGCGCCGCGTTCGGCACGAGGTGGCGGAACAGCACCCCGGCACCGCCCACGCCCGATGCCCGCGCGGCGGTGACGTAGTCGCTGCGGGCGATGCGGCGGATCTCCCCGCGGGCCACCCGGGCGATCGTGACGCCGAAGGACAGGCCGACGCTGACGATCACGACGCCGAGCGACCCGCCGGCGATCGCGGTGAGCAGCATCGCGGTGAGGAGGGTCGGGAACGCCACGAGGATGTCGAGCAGGACGGCCGTGCCCTCGCGGACCCAGCGCGCGGTGAGCGAGCCGATCGCGGTGAGGACCATGCCGACGACGCTCGCGATCACACCCGAGCCCACGGCGACGAGGACGGTCGTGCGGGTGCCGGCGAGCAGGTAGCTCGCGATGTCCCGGCCGGAGGCGTCGGTGCCGAACCAGTGCGCGGGGCTCGGCGGCTCCCACTGGTGGAAGGGGTCGGCGCGGAAGGGGTCCTGCGGCGTCCACACGAGCGACACCACGGCGAGGACGACGAGCAGGCCGAGGACGACCACGGCGAAGACCCCGGTCGGCCGGGCGAGGAGGCGGCGGATCACTCGGACACCTCGCGCTGTCGGGGGTCCAGCGTGCGGTGCACGACGTCGACCGCGAAGCCCACGAGCAGCACGAGCCCGGTGAGCACGAGCAGCTCGGACTGCACCTTCGTGATGTCGCGGCGCCCGACGTCGGTGACGAGCATGCGTCCGACGCCGGGGAGCGAGAAGAGCTGTTCGACGACGACGGCCCCGACCAGGAGCCCGGCGATCTGCACGCCCAGCACGGCCAGCACGGTCAGCGCCACCGACGGGAGCCCGTGCTTGACGAGCGCCTGCGTCCGGGTGAGCCCGATCGCCGCCGCCGTGCGGACGTGGTCGGCGTCGAGCACCCCGAGCGTCGCCGACCGGGTGAAGCGCAGGATCACCGCACCCTCGACGGCGCCGATCGTCAGCGCGGGCAGCACGAGCGCGGCGAACGCCCGACCGGGTTCGTCCCACCCGTCGAGCGGGAAGCCCTGCGTCGGGAGCCAGTGCAGCGTGACGGCGAACAGTGCCACCAGGAGCATGCCGGCCCACACGATCGGGATCGCCGCGACCGCCTGCGCCACGAAGGCGATGACGGCCCCGCCCGGGCGACGCCGCAGCACCGCGGCGAGCACGCCGAGCGGCACCCCGATGACGAGCGCGGCGACGAGCGACATGGCCGCGAGCGGCAGCGTGACGCTGAGCTTCTGGGCGATCTCGGGTGCGACCCGTCCGTCGGTGACGAGGGACCGTCCGAGGTCGCCGCGGAACAGCCCGCCGATCCAGTCGAGGTACTGCACGACGACCGGTCGGTCGAGCCCGAGCTGCTGGCGCAGTTCGGCCACCTGCGCCGGCGACGCCTGGGTGCCCGCGACGATCTGCGCAACGTCGCCGGGCAGCACCCGGAGCGTCGCGAAGATGATCACGCTGGCCACGAGCAGGCCGACGACGAGCAGGAGCACCCGCCCGATGAGGAACCGGGTCACGACACCGATGCTACGGGAGCCGTGGTCCGTGCCCGCCTCACTTGACGGCGAGCTTCGACAGGTCGAGGCGCGAGTTCGTGCCGTCGTACGGGAAGCCCGTGACGCCCTTCCGTACCGCGGTGATCGACGTCGCCGTGTAGAGCCACTCGCCGGCGGCGTCCTCGCTGACGATCCGCGCCGCCTTCTGCAGGTCGGCGACCTTGGCGGCTTCGTCCGTCGCGGCGACCGAGTCGGCGTAGAGCGACTGCACCTCGGCGTTGTCGTAGCCGAAGTAGTACTCCGGGTTCGCCCAGTTGCCGAAGTCGCGCGCCTCGACGTGGTTCACCATCGACAGGTCGAAGTCGCGCGTGCCGCTCTTCGGTGCTTCGAACACCTGCGACAGCCAGGTGGCGAAGTCGACGCGCTTGACCGTCAAGGTGATGCCGACGTCGGCGAGCTGCGACTTCAGCACGTCGCCGATCGTCGCCGAGTAGATGTTCGCGTACGTCAGCGTGAGGTCGAGCTTCGGGTGGCCGGCCTCGGCGAGGAGCTTCTTCGCGTTCGCGGGGTCGTACGCGTCGATGTCGGTGAGGTCCTGGTAGCCGGGGTCGAGCTCGGGGATCGGGCCGCCCTGCTCCACGCCGGTGCCGCCGATCGCCTTGATGATCGCCTTCGCGTCGATCGCCTGACGGATCGCCTGGCGCACCCGCTTGTCGGTGAAGGGCGCCTTCTGGTCGTTGAACGCGAGCGTGTACTTGTCGGTCGTCTTGCCGGTGTGCAGCGAGATGTCCGAGCTGTTCTGCAGCTGGCTCTTGAGCGTGCCGTCGACGGCGGTCTGCACGTCGAGGTCGCCGTTCGCCATCGCGTTCACCGCGGTGGACGGCTGCGTGATGTAGCGGAAGACGACCTTGGCGACCTTCGCCTTCGTGCCCCAGTAGTCGGCGTTCCGCTCGAAGGTGAGCGAATCGCCCTGCTTCCAGCTCGACACCTCGTACGGCCCGGTGCCGTTGGCGCTGTCGGACAGGTCGTTCTGCGCCGCCTTCTCGAGCACGAGGCCGGCGCGCCCCGTGAGGTTCCAGAGCAGGTCTGAGTCGGGCTTGGCGAGCTTGAGCTCCACCACACCGGAGGACGGCGAGGTGATCGACGTCACGTTCGCGAGCTGCGCGGAGTCGACGTACGAATCGTTCGACTTGACCTGCTGCAGCGACCAGACGACGTCGGCCGCGGTGACGTCCTTGCCGTCCTGGAACGTGGTGCCGTCGCGCAGCGTGAACGTGTACGTCAGGCCGTCGTCCGACACCGCGTGCTTCGACGCCAGCACGTCGCGGACGTCACCGTCCGCCGTGCGGCCGACGAGCCCCTGGTAGACGTTGTCGATGAGCACCTGGTCGAGTGCGGCACCGGACTGCGTGCGGATGTCGAGGCTCGTCGGTTCGAGGACGAGGCCGACGCGGACGGTGGCGTCGGTGCCGCCGTCCTCGTTCGAGGATCCGGAGCAGCCGGTCAGCACGAGGGCCGAGGCGACGGCCACCGCGGTGGCGGCGAGGGCCGCGCGGCCGAGGCGGGAGGTGCTGCGGGCGGGGAGCGGACTCATGGGTGGTGGGTTCCTTCCGGCGCGGTGGCGACGGTCGTCGCGCGCGCTTGCACGAGGTTAGCGGCGGCCGGGGTGCTCCGGCGACGGTTCTTCGATCCGGTGCAACAAACCGTTACGTTCCGCCCATGCCCGGATCGCCGTGGCCAGTTCGAGGGGGGCCTGGTTCTGCACGGCGTGCCGGGCCTCGACCGTGACGATCTCGGCGTCGGGCAGGCGCTCGGCGAACTGCGCGTGCAGCTTCGGTGACACGTAGCCCCGGTCGCCGCGGACGAGCAGGATCGGGACGTCGAGGGCCTCGAGGTCCGGCCACGCGTCCGCGAACCGCCCCACCGACGAGGTGCGTCCGGCGGGGAGGTGCGGGAAGTGGTGGCGCCGCACGAGCCGCCCGTCGGCCCCGAGCCGTGTGGTGTGCCGGGCCTCGCGCAGGAGCACCGCGCGGTCGTCGCCGACGCGGGCCTCCACGGCGCGGTCGACGACCTGCTCGAGCGACGTGAACGGCTCCTCGGCCTCGAGCGCGCGGGCGATCCGGTCGACGGCCCGCTGGGCGAAGTCCGGCGACATGTCGACGAGCACGAGTCCGGTGACGCGTTCCGGTGCGGTCGCTGCGAGTCGGGCGGCGAGGATCGCGCCGAGGGAGTGCCCCACGACGATCCCCGGCCGGACACCGAGCGCGTCGAGGGCAGCGAGCACGCTCGGTGCCGTCGCGCCGGCGCCGTAGTCCGCGTCGTCGCGCCACCCGGACCGGCCGTGGCCGGGCAGGTCCACGGCGACCGCCGGCTCGCCGACGGCGAGCGCGGTCTGGTCGAAGCTGTGGGCGTCGATGCCGAGCCCGTGCAGGTAGGTGATCCGCGCCTCCTGGCCGTCCGCCGTGTCCCAGCGGATCGCGGCGATCTCCTGTCCGTCGGTGGTGCGGACCACCTGCCTGGAGGCGCGCATCGGCGCCGTCACGCCGCTCGCGTGGGCGAGGTCGGCCAGGTCTGCGAATTCGTCGTCGGCATCGGGCACGGGGACGATCCTCGCACCGTGCGGACCCTTGGGTCTCTTAGGTAAGGCATGCCATACTTGCCGTCGTGGCAGCCCGGTACCGTGTCTTCTCCGTCCGCGTGGCAGCCGTCACGTCCCTCACCCCGCACTTCGTCCGGGTGACCCTGACGGGCGACGCCCTCGCCGAGTTCTCGTCCGTCGGCCTCGACCAGCGCATCAAGATCGTGCTGCCGATCCCCGGGCACGGCTTCACGGACCTGCCCGACGGCGAGGACTGGTACGGCGCCTGGCGTGCCCTGCCCGACGCGGTCCGGAACCCGCTCCGCACCTACACGGTCCGCTCCTTCCGACCGGACGCCCGTGAGCTCGACATCGACTTCGTCGCGCACGGCGACACCGGACCCGCCTCGCGCTGGGTCTCGGAGTGCCGGGTCGGCGACGAACTGCGCATCGTCGGGCCGGCGGTGCCGTCGTCGCCCGCGGAGCTCCCGACCGGTGCGGCCGAGTTCGACCCCGGTGCCGCGAACCGGATCCTGCTCGCCGGCGACGAGACCGCCGCCCCGGCCATCTGCGCCATCCTCGAGGCGCTCGACGTCGCCACCGTCGGCCACGTCTTCATCGAGGTCCCGACCGACGCCGATCGGCTGCCCGTGTCCGCGCCCGCCGGGGTCGAGGTCCGCTGGATCGCCCGGAACGGCGCCTCGCACGGCGTCCGGATGACCGACCAGGTGCACGCGTGGGCGTCGACCGTCGCGGCGGGGCCGTCGTGCGGCGACGCGGGGGAGCTCGCGGACGTCGACGTCGACGAGCAGGTGCTCTGGGACATCCCCGCCGGTGACGAGCCGCGACCCGTCTACGCCTGGATCGCGGGCGAGGCCGGGTGCGTCAAGGAACTCCGTCGGCACCTCGTGCGCGGTGTCGGGCTCGACCGGAAGCAGGTCGCGTTCATGGGGTACTGGCGGCACGGCAAGGCCGAGAATTGACCGGATCCGCCGACGGTGCCGGGGCTGCGTCGTCTGTGCCGGCGACCGCGCTCGGGGCCAGGGGGCTGACGCTCGCGTACGACGACCGGGTCGTGGTGTCCGCGCTCGACGTCGACATCCCGGACGGTGAACTCACCGTCATCGTCGGGCCGAACGCGTGCGGCAAGTCGACGCTGCTGAAGTCGTTCGCGCGGACGCTCAAGCCGACCGCCGGCACCGTGTACCTCGACGGGTCGCCGATCTCGTCCCTCCGCCCGAAGGCCGTCGCGCGCCGCGTCGGGATGCTCCCGCAGACCCCGATCGCGCCGGACGGCATCACCGTGCGCGACCTGGTGTCCCGGGGGCGGTTCCCGCACCAGGACCTGCTGCACCCCTCGTCGGGGTCGGACCGGCGGGCCGTGCAGGCCGCGCTCGAGCAGACGTCGACCGTGTCGCTCGCCGACCGCAGCGTGGACGAGTTGTCCGGCGGGCAGCGACAGCGGGTGTGGATCGCGATGGTGCTCGCGCAGGAGACCGACATCGTCCTGCTCGACGAGCCCACTACGTTCCTCGACATCGCGCACCAGTACGACGTGCTCGAGCTGGCGTCGGCGTTGCACGCGGCCGGTCGGACCGTCGTCGCGGTGCTGCACGACCTCAACCAGGCGGCGCGGTACGCCACGCACGTGATCGCGATGCGTGACGGGTCGATCGTGGCGTCGGGGCCGCCGGCGTCGGTCGTGACGGCCGACCTCGTCGAGGACGTGTTCGGGCTGCCGTGCGTGGTCGTCGCCGACCCCGAGACGGGCACGCCCCTCGTGGTGCCGCGGCGCCCCGCGGCCTGACGGGCGGGCGCGCGGCGGCGCGGGCGCGCCCGGTAAGGTCGCACGAAGTGCCGCTCGCGCGCGCCGCGGGCGGCACTTCGTGCGACCCGGGCGTCACGTCCGCGGCGGGTCGTGCGACCTCGAGACGGACGTGACCAATCGCCGTGGGCGCGCACCGTTCCGGACGGGAGGCACGGTGCGAGACCGTCCCGCGCCTCCCGTCGGGGTGTCGGCCAGCTCCACCCCCGCGAGGTCGCGAGAACTGCCGCTCGCGCGCCCGGCGCGCGGCACTTCGTGCGACCTCGTCACCACGCGCGCGGCATGTCGTGCGACCTCGGGGCGGGCGCGCGGGCGCGCCGCGCGTCAGCGGTAGTTGCCGTCCTCGAGGCCGGCCTCGATCTCGAACCGGTTCCGCAGCGGATCCTGCCCCGCCAACGCGTACACGATCGGCATGAGCATCCCGTACCGCCGCCACTGGTCGACGTGCACCCGCTCGTGCCGGAGCACCCGGTCGCCGTCGTTGTCCCGCGTGAGGTAGACCGACCCCACGCACGTGCCACCGCGGCGGAACACCCACCGCGGCAGCCCGGTGCACACGATCAGCCCGTCGACGACCCGCACCGTCCCGGTGGAGAGCGGGACGCCGACGGCGAGGCCGACCGCGGTCGCGAACGCCCACCCCGCCCGGGACACGGGGGAGTCGAGCAGGGGGTTCCGCACCGCTACTCCGGGCGGCCGTAGGTCTCGAGCAGTCGCAGCCAGATCTCGTTCATCGTCGGGTAGGCGGGGACGGCGTGCCAGAGGCGGTCGACCGGGACCTCGCCCACGACGGCGATCGTCGCGGCGTGCAGCATCTCGGCGACGTCCTGCCCGACGAAGGTCACGCCGACGACGACCCCGCGGTCCTCGTCGACGACCATCTTCGCCCGCCCGGTGTAGCCGTCCGCCTGCAGCGAGGCGCCGGCGACGTTGCCGAGCTCGTACTCGACCGCCCGGACGTTCAGCCCCTGCTCGCGGGCCTTGGCCTCGGTCAGGCCGACGCTCGCGACCTCGGGATCGGTGAAGGTGACCTGCGGGACCGCAGCGTGGTCGGCGGTGGCGACGTGCGCGCCCCACGGTTCGGTGTGCAGCGGCGTGCCCTGGTGCCGGGCGGCGATCGCCTCGCCCGCGGCACGCGCCTGGTACTTGCCCTGGTGGGTGAGGAGCACGCGGTGGTTGACGTCGCCGACGGCGTAGAGCCAGTCGGTGCCCTGCACGAGCATCGTGTCGTCGACCTGCAGCCAGTCGCCCGCGGTCAGCCCGACGGACTCGAGGCCGAGGTCCTTCGTGGTCGCGGCGCGTCCGGTCGCGGCGAGGACCTCGCTCGTGATGACCGTCGAGCCGTCGTCGAGCGTCGTCGTGACGAGGCCGTGCTCGTCGCGGTCGACGCGGGTGGGGTTCACGCCGGTGCGGACGTCGACGCCCAGCTCGCGGAGGGAGTCGGCGACGAGCTCTCCCGCGAACGGCTCCATGCCGCCGAGCAGCCCGTGCCGTGCGACGAGCGTGACCTTCGCCCCGAGGGACGCCCACGCGGTCGCGAGTTCCGAGCCGGAGACCCCGCCGCCGATGACGAGCAGGCTCTCGGGCACCGTCTGCGCACTGGTGGCCTCGCGCGTGCCCCACGGCGTCGCGTCGGCCAGCCCCGGGACGTCGGGGAGGGTGTGCAGCGAGCCCGTGACGACCGCGATCGCCGCGGCTGCCGTGTACGTCGTGCCGTCGACCTCGATCGTCTTCTCGCCGGTGATCCGGGCGTGGCCGCGGATGAGGTCGATGTCGGCGGACTCGAGCCACGAGACCTGGCCGTCGTCCTTCCAGTCCGAGGTGAAGGAGTTCCGTCGGGCGAGCACGTGCGCCGCGTCGAGGTCGCCCGTGACCGCCTGCTTCGCACCGTCGAGTCGCTTCGCCGCGGCGAGCGCGTGCCCGCTGCGCAGCAGGGCCTTGGACGGCATGCACGCCCAGTAGGAGCACTCGCCGCCGACGAGCTCGGCCTCCACGATGGCGACCGACAGGCCGCGCTTCTTGGCGTAGTCCGCCACGTTCTCGCCGACTGCGCCGGCGCCGATCACGATGAGGTCGTAGTCCGTCATGTCGCCGAGCGTACGCGGATCGGCATGGGTCATGCCGGGCGCGGTGCGTACCCGTGGAGAACGGGTCCGCGGGGGAGCGCGGGGACCGTCAGACGGTGCGGGACGCGCTCGTCAGCGCGCCGATCGCACGCAGGATGACGCCGAGGTCGTCGACCGCGCGGTCCGGGTCGACCGGCGCGAACCCGGTGAGGGCCGCGCCCGCCAGTCGTCGTCCGCGCGTGGCGGCCTGGATGCGCTCGACGAGACCGGCGCCGTCCAACCCGAACGGGACGGGCTCGAGCAGCCCGTCCACCTCTGACGGGTCGAGGACGTCCAGGTCGACGTGCACGAACACCGCCTGGGCACCGGTGGCGTCCACCGCTGCCGCGATCGCGTCCGGGGTGGCGGCGTCGACGTCGAGGTGCACGATCCCGGCACGGTCGAGGGCACCTGCCTCGGCGTCCTCGACCCCGCGCACGCCGGCGACGACGACGGACGAGGCCGCCAGGGTCGGAAGGGCCGGGAACAGGTCGTCGGGGCGGTCCACGAGGATGCGGAGCACGGCGGTCTCGGCGGCGACGGGCTGGGCGCGGTTGAGTGCCCGGAAGCCGCTCGACCCTGCGATCCGCACGAAGGCGGTGTCCGGTGCGAGCCCGACCGTGGCGCCGAGCACGCTCGCACCGTCACCGCCGACGACGAGGACCGGCTCGCTCGACACCGTGGTCTCCTCGGCGACGCGTTCGGCCACCGAGAGGACCGAGGTGTACCGGGCGACGGCCGTCTCGAGACGGTCGCCGGCGCCCGCCGGGACGTCGACCACGGTGGTCGACGCGCGCGGGAGGTCGGCCGCGATCGCCGCGGCTCCGTCCCCGAGGCGCATCGCACGGGACGACGCCGAACCCTGCCACTGACCGACCACGAGGAACTGCATCGTGCCAGTCTGTCAGGCAGGGTCCGGCGTCGTCCGAGGAGCGCGTCAGATGCTCGACGAACCGCCGGACTTCAGGGCGGCGAGCCGTGCCTCGACCTCGGCGTCCTTGCCCACGTCCTCGAGGCTCTCGAACTGCGAGTCGAGGCTCGACGACTGCAGCTCCTGCTGGCCGAGGACCTTCGCCTCTTCGCGGCGCACCTTCTCCTCGAAGCGGCCGAGGTCGCTCGTCGGGTCGAGCACGTCGATGTTGCCGAGCGCGTCGTTGACCTTGGACTGCGCCTCGGCCGTCTTCGACCGGGCGACGAGGTTGTCGCGCTTCGAGCGGAGCTCCTCGAGCTTCTGTTCCATGCCGGCGAGGCCCGACTTGAGCTTCTCCACCGCCTCGTTCTGCGAGGCGAGGTTCGGCTCGGCGTCCTTGACCTCCTGCTCGGCCGCGATCTGCTTGCCGATCGCGATCTTGGCGAGGTTGTCGAACTTGTCCGCCTCGGCCGTCTTGCCCTCGGTGCGGTACTTGTCCGCAGCGGAGGAGGCGTTGGCGGCCTTCTGGCCCCACTCCACCGCTGCCCGCTTGTCCTCTTCGTGGTCCTGCTCGAGCAGTCGGACGTTGCCGATCGTCTGCGCGATCGCCGTCTTGGCGTCCGCGATGTTGTTCGTGTAGTCCCGCACGAGCTGGTCGAGCATCTTCTGGGGATCCTCGGCGTCGTCGATGAGCTGGTTGATGTTCGCCCGGACGAGGGTCGAGATCCGCCCGAAGATCGTCTGCTTTGCCATTGCTGTTCCCTTTCGTGGAAGGACTGGTGTGGTGCTGTTGGTCTGTGGTGCCGGGTCTAGAAGCGGCCGCCGCCGGAGAAACCGCCCCCGCCGCCTCCGCCGCCCCCGCCGAAGCCGCCGCCGCCCCCGAAGCCGCCGCCTCCGCCGAAGCCGCCACCCCCGAAGGAGCCGCCGCCGTAGCTGCCGCCGCGACCGCCGAGCAGGCCACCGAGCACGATGCCGGTGACGAGGCCGCCGAGCTGCGCGCCGTTGCCGCCACCGCCGCCGAGGCCGCCGCCACCGCCCCAGCCGCCCATGTCGTCGTTCGCGGCGTCCATCGCGGCCGCCGCGTACTGCTCGGCCGCACGCGCTGCCTGGAGCGCCTGCCCCGGGTCCGTCGTGGCGAGCTGGACGGCGTCGTCGAGTGCTCGTTGCGCCTCGGACAGCCGCGTCCGCGCCGTCGGTCCGACCCCGCCGCGGTGCAGGGAGATGAACTCCCGCGCCTGGCTGATCCGGTTCCGGGCGTCGCGGAGCGCGTCGTCGAGCGCACGGGATGCCCGACGCTGCTGTTCCTCGGCGCCACGGGCCGCGGCGATGGCCTGGTCGATCTCGGTGTTCGCCTTGGTGAGGGCGTCGACCGCGGTGATCGGGTCCTTCGGGTCGAAGCCCTGCCGCAGCACGGTCTCGGCACGGGTGACCGCGGCGGCGAGTTCCGGTCCGCCGACGGTGAGGGTGCGCGCCGCGGCGACGTCGCCCTCGATGTCGACGCGCATCGCCTCGGCGCGTGCGGTGGCCTCGGCGAAGCTCGCCTCGGCAGCGCTCGCGCTCGACGTGAGCTGCTGCACCTGCGCGAGGGCGTGCTGGGCGTCGCGCACGGCGACGACCGCCTCGCCCTTGTCGCCCGCGGCGATCGCGGCGGTGGCCGCCTGGGACCGTTCGGTCGCGTAGGCGAGGACCTGCTCGGCCTGGTCGACGCTGTCCGACACGGTCGCGAGGGTCCGGCCGGTGTACGCCGAGCGGACCCGGTCCAGCGCGGCGCTCGCCTGCTGGACCGATGCCGGGGCGACGGCCACGGCCTGCGCGAGCGCGGCAGCGGCTTCCTCGACGCCGTCCTCGAGCGAACGGAGCTTGTCGAACGACTCCGTCTGCTCCTCGATCGAGGCGTGCGCCTGCTCGCAGATGGCGATGATCTGGTTCGCCCAGTCGGCGCGCTGCTGCGGGGAGTCCGGGATCTCGTCGTCGAGCTGCTGCTGGAACGTGAAGGCCTTGCGCACGGCCTGCTGCGCCGCGGCGACCGCCTCGGCGAAGGGCTTCGCGGCGTCGGCCCCGAACTGCGCGGTGGCGAACCCGACCTCTTGCTCGGCGGTGCGCAGCTCGTCGTCGATCGTCACGAGGGCGCCACCGGCGGTCCGCTCGAGGTCGGCGAGGGACGCTTCCTGCGCCTTCGTCGCGGCGGCCGTCCGGCGCTTGTTCCGCGTCCGGATGACGAGCACCACGACGACGACCGCGACGACCACGACGGCGAGGAGGATCCACAGCCAGGTGAGGTCCGGCGGCGCCTGGGTGTCGGCGAGGCCGTTCGCGAAGGCCAGCGCGGCACCGGACCAGTCGCTCTGCTTGAGGGCCGGCAGCAGGTCGTCGTCCACCGCGGACTGGACGTCGGACTCCGAGATGCTCGTCTCGTTCGTCTGCTGGACGTCGTAGTTCCGGTCATCGACGGCGACCGACAGCAGGATGCCGTCGGAGTCGATCTGGTTCGCCGACAGCGTCGCGGCGCCCCACTCGGTGTGGTCCGACGGGTTCGTGAACGTCGGGACGAAGACGACGTAGAGCTGGGTCTTCGTGTCCGCGTAGAGCTGTTGTACGGCGTTCTCGATCCGGGACTGCTGCGAGGAGCTGAGCACGTCGGCTTCGTCGAGGACGTACGCGCCACCGAGGTCGACCGGCGCGGTCGCTCGCGCCGTCGCCGCCGGCGCCAGCACGAGGAACACGGCCAGGAGTGCCGCAGCGATGCGTCCCACCAGCCCCGGCGTCCCCCTGTCGGTCCTCGTCCTGCCCGTGGCCGATCCGCCCTGGACCGCTCGCATCCGTCCTCCGTCCGTCGCCGTGGTCACGGTCCGAGTACCCCCGGAACCGCGCCCCGGAGCGCTGTTGCCCGGAGTCTATCCACGCCGCGCAGCGCTCGGACAGACTCCGGGCGAACCCTCGTGGAACCCCGGGCCTGTGCAGGTGTTGTACCCCGGACCGGGGTATGCTCGGGGAGCGTTCGACGACGAACGAGACAGGGGAACTGCAATGGAGCGAACAACCAGCACCGAGGTCGTCCCACTCGAGGACGGCTACCACCGTGTGTCGACGCCGGCGAGCGGTGTCATCGGCTTCGTGCGTGAGCACGACGGCCGCTACGAGGTCCTCCGCGGACGGGTGCGCCAGGCGACCCGGTCCGAAGGGCTCTACAGCACGATGAACGTCGCGCTCATCGCGCTCACCCACGCCTGAACCACCCGACGTAGGCTCGCCTGCGTGAGTCTCCCGCGCCTCCAGACCGTCGTGGTGACGATCCGGCGGTCCGGCGGCAGTCCCGACGCGGACCGGGAGGCGCTGCTCACCGCCGTCGCGTCGGCGGCGGGTGTCGACGTCTCCGCCGTGCGCGCGGGGCGCGTCTGCCCGCACTGCGCCGCGACGGACCACGGCCGCCCCTGGGCCGAGGTCGACGGCTCCGCCGTCGGCGTGAGCCTCGCACGGACCACCGACCTCGTCGCACTGGCCGTCGGACCACCCGGGATCGGCGTCGACCTCGAGCGCGTGTCGCGGGTCGCAGCAGCCCCGCTCGACGCGTTCACGCCCGGGGAGCTCGCCCGGTCCGGCGACGACACTGCCCGGGCGGCGTGCTGGGCGGTGAAGGAGGCCGTCCTCAAGCGTGACGGCCGAGGACTCCGGGTGGACCCCACCCGCGTCGACGTCGACCTGGGTCGGGGCACGGCGGCCCTGGACGGGGTGTCGCAGCCGGTCACGGTGCTGTTCCCCGCGGTCGACGTGGTGCTCGCGGTCGCGGCGGGAGGGGCTCCGGTCAGCGTGGGAGCGTGAGGACCTCGACGCCGTCCTCGGTGATCGCCACGGTGTGCTCGGTGTGCGCGGTGCGTGCTCCCGTGGCGCTGCGGAGCGTCCACCCGTCCGGGTCGGTGACGAGCACGTCGGTGTCCGCCATCACCCACGGCTCGAGCGCGAGGAGCAGCCCGGGGCGGAGGGTGTAGCCGCGTCCGGGTCGCCCGGTGTTCGACACGTGCGGGTCCTGGTGCATCGTCGAGCCGATGCCGTGGCCGCCGAACTCGACGTTGACGGGGTAGCCGGCGCCCTCGAACACCGTGCCGATGGCGTGCGACAGGTCGCCCGTGCGGACGCCGGGGCCGGCGGTCTCGATCGCTGCGGCGAGGGCGCGCTCGGTGGCGTCGATGAGGGCGAGGTCGGCCGGGTCCGGTGTGCCGACCACGAAGCTGACGGCGGCGTCGGCGGCGATGCCGTCGAGCGAGACGGCCAGGTCGAGCGTCAGCAGGTCGCCGTCCTGCAGGGTCCGGTCGTGGGGGAGTCCGTGCAGGACGGCGTCGTTGACGGCGGTGCACACGTGGTGGCCGAACGGCCCGCGTCCGAACGACGGGGCGTAGTCGACGTAGCAGGACTCGGCGCCGGCGTCCTCGATCATCGCCTTCGTCCACCGGTCGATCTCGAGCAGGTTCGTGCCGACGCGGGTGCGCTCGCGCAGGGTCTGCAGGATCGTGCCGACGAGGGCTCCGGTGGCGCGGGCCCGGTCGACCTCGGCCGGGGTGAGGATCTCGATCATGGGATGATCATACCGGTACTGGAAGACCGGTATTAGTGTGGGCACATGGTCCGTCTCCCGCTCAGCCCCGCTGAGGTCGCCCGTGGTCGGCGGCTCGGAGCGCTGCTCCGTCGTGCCCGCGGGGAGCGCTCGATGCTCGACACGGCGCTGCGGGCCGGGATCTCGCCGGAGACGCTGCGGAAGATCGAGACCGGCCGCATCGCGACGCCGGCGTTCTCGACGATCGCGTCCGTCGCCGGGGTCGTCGGGCTGTCCCTCGACGCGGTGTGGGCCGAGGTGAACCGTACCCCGGAGACGGCCGACGTCGGCGGCGCTCCGGACCTGGTCGAGACCGCGAGCTGACGCGCGCGACGCCGCCGACCGATCCCTAGAGCGCGGGGACGGTGGGCTCGTCGAGCCAGGGTGCCGTCACGGCCCGGACCGCGTCGACGTCGGTCCCTGCTGCGTCGGCGAACGCGGCGTGCACGTCCTCCGGTGCGACCGACCCGTACCGGTGTCGCTCGGTGATCGTCCGGAGCCCGGCGAAGAACGCGTCGTCGCCGACCGACCGGCGGACGGCGTGCAGGGCCAGGGCGCCGCGCTTGTAGACCCGGTCGTCGAACATGTCCTTCGGGCCCGGGTCGGCCACGACCAGGTCCTCGGGCTGCTCCAGGAGCCCGTCGCGGTACGTCGCCGCGAGGGTGTCCGCCGACTCGCCGCCGCGGTGCTCCGACCAGAGCCACTCGGCGTAGCAGGCGAAGCCCTCGTGCAACCAGATGTCCTTCCACCTGGCGACCGTCACCGAGTTGCCGAACCACTGGTGCGCGAGTTCGTGTGCGATCAGCCGGTCGGTGCCGTGCTCGCCGTCGACGTGGTTCCGGCCGAACACCGCCAGGCCGTGCGCCTCGAGCGGGATCTCGAGCTCGTCGTCGGTCACCACGACGCCGTACGACGCGAACGGGTACGGCCCGAACCGGTCGGCGTACAGGGCGAGCATGTCCGGTACCCGTCCGAAGTCCGTCTTCGCGGCCGTGCCGAGGTCGGCGGGGTGGTGCAGCGTGACGGGGGTGTCCGAGCCGCGGAGCTTCGTCGTGCGGTAGCGCCCGATCTGCACCGTCGCGAGGTAGGTCGCCATCGGCTCGGTCGTGGCGTACGTCCACGTCGTGCCGGCGCGGGCGCGCTCCTTGCCGAGCAGCTCGCCGTTCGCGACGACGTCGTAGGCGGCCTCGGCGGTGATCTCGAACCGGTAGGTGGCCTTGTCGTCCGGTCGGTCGTTGCACGGGAACCACGACGGGGCGCCGGTGGGCTGCGCGGCGACGATGACGCCGTCGGTCAGCTCCTCCCAGCCGATCTGGCCCCACGGGCTGCGGAGCGGGTGCGGTGTGCCGCGGTACCGCACGTGGACGGTGAAGTCCGTGCCGGCGGCGACCGGCTCGGCCGGGGTCACGGTGAGCTTGTGCGTCGCGGCCGTGTGCTTCTTCGCCCGCTTGCCGTCGACGTCCACCCGGTCGACCGTCATGCCGTGCAGGTCGAGGACGACACGGTCGAGGTCCTCGTGCGCACGGCCGGTGATCGTCGCGGTGCCGTCGAGGCGGTTCGTCGCGACGCGGTACTCCAGACGGAGCTCGTAGTGGTGGGCGCTCCAGCGTCGGTCGCCGCTGTGCGGGGTGTACGGGTCGGCGTCTGGGTTCGTCGAGGCGGGCTTCACGGTGCCGTCGAGTCTGCCACGGCGACGTGCTCGACGGACGACCGCGCCGGCACCGGCGGCGCCGATGTCCACGGAGCGATCGGGTTGCCGGACCAGTGCGTCCCGCCGGGCACCTGCTCGCCGCGCATCACGAGGGACGCCGGCCCGACGGTGGCGCCCGGTCCGATGCCCGCCGCCGGCAGCACCACGCTGTGCGGCCCGAGCGTCGCACCCGGGTCGAGACGGACCTCGTCGAGCTGCATCACCCGGTCGTGGAACAGGTGCGTCTGCACGACCGTGCCGCGGGCCACGGCGGCTCCGGACCCGATCGTCACGAGGTCGGCCTCCGGGAGCCAGTACGTCTCGAGCCAGGTACCGCGGCCGATCGTCGCCCCGAGACTGCGGAGCCACGCCGCGAGGGCCGGGGTCCCCGTCGCCTGCTCGGCGAACCACGGCCGGGCGACGGTCTCGACGAACGTGTCCTGCACCTCGTTCCGCCACACGAACGACGACCAGAGCGGGTGCTCGCGGGCGGCGATCCGGCCGACGAAGGACCACTTCGCGATCGTCGACACCACCGCTGCGACGGCACCGGCGACGATGAGCACCGGCCCGGCGAGCAGCACCGTCCACCCGATGCCCACGGCCGTCCAGAGCGCGAGCAGCGTGCCGACGACCCCGAGCGCGATCCCCGCGGACACCATCGGGGCGACCAGGCGCAGGAGTTCCCAGCAGCCTCGAGCGACCTTGAGGGACCGCGGCGGCCGGAACGTGCGCTCCTCGTCGAACTCCGCCGTGGCGCGTCGGAGCCGCACCGGGGGAGAGCCGAGCCACGACGATCCGCGCTTCGCCTTCTTCGGGACGGCGGACAGCACCGCGACCAGGGCCTCGCGCGGCACCGAACGTCCGGCGCCCGTCATCCCGCTGTTGCCGAGGAACGCCCGCCGTCCCACCTTCGACCGACCGATCCGCACCCGACCGCCGCCGAGCTCGTACGTCGCCACCATCGTGTCGTCGGCGAGGAACGCCCCCGAGGCGATCTGCGTGAGCGCCGGGATGAGCAGGACCGTCGAGATCTCGGTGTTCCGTCCCACCCGCGCCCCGAGCAGTCGGAGCCAGAACGGGGTCACGAGCGACGCGTACACCGGGAACAGCAGCGTCCGGGCGCCGTCGAGGATCCGCTCGGTCGTCCACACCTGCCAGCCGATCCGGGAGCGCACCGGGTGCCGACCCTCGTGCAGACCGATCCCGAGCAACCGCACCGCGGCCACGACGAGTGCCGCGTACACGAGCCCCGCGACGACCGTCCCCACCGGTACCCACGCCAGCGCGAGCAGCACCGCCCGCTGGAGGGACGCGACCGGTCCGACGAGGAGCCACACCAGCCCCACCCCCGCGGCGACACCGATCACCGGCAACCCGGCCACGGCCAGGGACCCGGCCCCGTACGCCAGCAGCCACCGGCGTCGGGACGGGGGTCGCGCCTCCCGGTCGTGCCGAGCCGACCCGACGCGTTCCGCCGGCGACCCCGCCCACCGCTCCCCGTCGGGGACCCGGTCGGCGACCGCGGAACCGGCCTCCACCTCGGCACCGACGCCCACGTGCGCACCCGGCAGCAGCGTCGTCCGGCTGTGCACCACGGCGTCCGCGTCGATCCGGACCCGGCCGAGCCGGAACACGTCGCCGTCGACCCAGTGCCCGGCGAGGTCGACCTCGGGCTCGATCGACGCCCGCTTGCCGACCGTCAGCATCCCGGTCACCGGCGGCAGCGCGTGCAGGTCCACGTCCTTGCCGATCGTCGCGCCCAAGGCCCTGGCGTAGTAGCTGATCCACGGCGCACCGGCCGTCGAGGGGCCGTCCACCGCCTCAGCGATCCGCTCCGCGAGCCAGACCCGCACGTGCACCGACCCGCCACGGGGGTGGTCACCCGGACGCACCCCGACGAGGAGGGCCCGGACGAGGACGACCGTCACGGCCATCTTCCCCGCCGGGGTGACGAACAGGACGAGCGCCACGACGAGCGCCGGCCAGGGCAGCACCGGGACGGACGGCAGCGTCGTCGCGTGCAGCACCGCCGCCACGAGCGCCGTCCACGTCAGCACCCGCAGACCACGGAGCACCTGCAGGGGCAGCCCGAGCACCGTCATCACCACACCCGTCGCCGGCGGGACCGGCCGGACCTCGCGCGGCACCGACGTCACCGGGCCGGAGTCGTCGAGCGCGGCCGCCAGCGCACCGATCCGCGGGTGGTCGTACACGTCGGCCACCGTCGTCGTCGGGAAGCGCTCACGGATCGCCGACACGAGCTGCGCCGCCGTCAGCGACCCCCCGCCGTGCGCGAAGAAGTCGTCGTCGACGCTCGCCACCGGCACCCCGAGGATCGCGGACCACCGCTCGGCGATCCACGCCACCGTGTCCGGGAGCATCGCCGTGTCCGACGACCCCGGCAACGGCCACGGGAGCGCGGCACGGTCGACCTTGCCCGAGGTCCGCGTCGGCAGCGAATCCACCACCGCGAGCAGCGGCACGAGCGCCGCCGGGAGTTCCTCGCGCAGCCGAGCGTTCGCCGCCGCCACGTCCACCGTCGCACCCGCGACCGGCGCGACGTACCCGACCAGCACCTGGTTGCCCGCCGGCGTCCGCTGCACCACGGCAGCACCCCCGGCCACGTCCGGCAGCCCCTGCAGCGCCGCCTCGATCTCCCCGAGCTCGATGCGACGACCGCCGAGCTTCACCTGGTCGTCCGCACGACCCTGGAACACGAGTCCCTCGGGGTCGTACCGCACCAGGTCACCGCTCCGGTACGCCCGCTCCCACCCGAGCTCCGGGAACGGCGCGTACTTCTCGGCGTCCTTCGCCGGGTCCAGGTACCGCCCGAGCCCGACGCCGCCGATGACGAGCTCCCCGACACCCCCGGGCTCCACCCGGGCACCCGCCGCGTCCACCACCGCGAGGTCCCAGCCGTCCAACGGCAACCCGATCCGGATCGGCGTGCTCCCGTCGAGCAGGGCACCGCACGCCACCACCGTCGCCTCGGTCGGACCGTACGTGTTCCAGACCTCCGGATCGCGGCTCGCGATCCGCGCAGCGAGCTCCGGCGGGCAGGCCTCACCACCGAAGATGACCAACCGCACCTGCTCCAGCGCGTCGTCCGGCCACAGCGCCGCGAGCGTCGGCACCGTCGACACCACCGTGATCCCGTGCGCGATGAGCCACGGCCCGAGGTCCACACCCGTGCGCACGAGCGACCGCGGCGCCGGCACCAGGCACGCACCGTGGCCCCACGCCAACCACATCTCCTCGCACGACGCGTCGAACGCCACGCTCAGACCCGCCAGCACCCGGTCGCCCGGACCGATCGGCGCGGCCTGCAGGAACATCCGCGCCTCGGCGTCCACGAACGCCGCAGCGGACCGGTGCGCGACCGCGACGCCCTTGGGCACACCGGTCGACCCGGACGTGAAGATGATCCACGCGTCGTCGTCCTGCCGGGGGAGCTCGGCGCTCGCCGCGGGGTCGGTCACCGGGAGTTCCGCGCCGTCGCGGTCACGCAGGACGCCGCCCACTCCGATCACGCCGACGACGCCGGCCTCGCCGAACACGAGCGTGGCGCGTTCCTCGGGGTCATCGGCGTCCACCGGGACGTACGCGGCGCCGGCGGCGAGGACCGCGAGGATCGACACGTACAGGTCGCGCCCGCCGGACGGGATCCGGACGCCCACCCGGTCGCCCCGTCGGACCCCGCGTCGCGCGAGGTCGTCGGCCTGCTCGCGCACCAGTCGCACGAGCGTCGTGTAGTCGATCGTGCCGGCCGGGTCCTCGAGCGCGGTGGCGTCGGGGTGCTCGGCGGCGGTCGCGGTGAGGACGTCGAGCAGGGTCCGTGGTGCCGGGGCGTCGGCGCCCCGGGCGAGTTCGTGCTGCGGGTTCCCGGTGGCTGCGGTCATCGAGTCCTCTTCCCGGTCGCGTGCGGGGTCGACCGGCCCGTGATCCTAGGGGGTGGACGTGTCGCGTTCGGAAACACCGGGGGCGTCCGCCCGGGGACCGAGCGCGGACCGCGCCGCGTCGAGCGTCGCGGCGAGGCCGATCGAGTCGTCGAGCGAGTGCAGCGGCGACTCCGTGCGCCCCTCGGCGACGTACTGCGCGAGCGCCGCGGCCTGCCAGACGAGGCCCTGTCTTCCACGGAGGCCGCTCTCGTCCTCCCAGTGCGCCGCCTCCGCGCCGTGGTGCAGCGCGAAGGACGCGGGGAACACGAAGTGGTCGGTGTACCGCACGGTGGCCGTGCTCCCCGCGATGACCGCGAGTCCGGGCGTCCACGCCGTCATCGTCGTGGTCACCACGGCCTGCGCGCCGCCGGCCGACGTCGACACGGTGACGGACTGGAGGTCCACCCCGCGTCCGGAGACCGCTCCCGTCGTGCTGCTGGTCACCGGGGCGCCGGTGGCGAACCGTGCGAACCAGTGCCCGTAGACACCGGCATCGAGGAGGGCGCCGCCGCCGGCGGCAGGGTCGAACATGCGGTCGGCGGGGTCGGGGTCGTGCGGCCAGCCGACGTCGACGGACGCGAGCCGGACGTCGCCGAGGGCGCCGTCCGCGAGGAGTCGTGCGACGACGGTGGTCCCCGGGAGGTACCGGGTCCACATCGCCTCCATCGTGAACACCCCGGCACGTCGGGCGGCCTCGGCGAGGGTGCGGGTGTCCGCCTCGGACGTGGTCATCGGCTTCTCGACGAGGACGTGCTTGCCCGCGGCGATCGCGAGGAGCGCGTGGCCGAGGTGCTGCGGGTGCGGTGAGGCGACGTAGACGACGTCGACGGCGGGGTCCGCGACGAGGGCCTCGTACGAGCCGTGCACGCCGGGGATCCCGTGTCGCCGGGCGAAGGCGGCGGCGCGTTCGGGGGAGCGGGAGCCGACGGCGACGACGCGCTGGTCGGAGTTCGCGTGGAGCGTCGACGTGAAGTCGCCCGCGATCTCGCCGGGCCCGATCACGCCCCACCCGAGCCTCGGCCCGCCTCGCAGCGGCGCAACACCAGGTTCCGGAAACACCATCGTCATGGGCTCGACGCTACCGCGTTGTGCGCCCCTGATGGCCCCGCCCCGACTGCTCCCAGAGGGAAGGTCGGCGTAGCCGACATCGCGCGGCGCGTCCTGAGCGAAGCGAAGAACTCGCCTTGCGCGGGAATGTCACTGTGCCCCCAGGAGGATTCGAACCTCCGCCCCTGCCTCCGGAGGGCAGTGCTCTATCCCCTGAGCTATGGGGGCCCTGGGTGGAACCAACCGTAGCAGGTCCGCACGGCTGTCCGAGACCACGCGTGTCGACCCCGGTCCTTCCCAGAACGTGCGCGATGGGAAGCGGGATCGGGCGTACTCGGTCGAAAGAATCGACCAGGTATGCCCGTTCCCGCCAGGGTACGCGGGTGACTAGCTGACGGACAGGAGGCGCGGGGCAGGGCCGCACTGCGCCTCCCGTCCGTCTGGTGGGTACGGCGGGCGCGGGGCGCGCTCGGTGCCGGTCTTTCCCAGAACGCGCGCGATGGCAAGCGAGATCGACCCGTGTCGGGTCAGCCGGCCGGCGTCGCGGACGCGCTCGGCTGCACGACGCTCCGCACCGCGTCGACGACCGGCTGCGCGCCGCCGGGCTCGGTGAAGAGGGTGGAGGTCGCGGTGATCCAGTACGGGTCGGCGAAGGCGTCCGCGCGCCCGACGCCGTCGGTGAGCGAGAAGTACCCCTCGACCCGGTAGGTCGGCACGGATCCGCCCCGTTCGTAGAGCGCGTCCTTGAGGTTCGTGAGCGACTTCTCAGGCAGGTCGGCGACGGCGACCGTGATCGTCGTCGAGGCGTCGTCGGTCGCGCTCCAGTGGCACACGCGGCCGCGCTGCTCGGCGATGCGCGCCGCCGGGGTCCCCTTCTCCGGCGTGAAGTCGTCGTCGAGGGTGAACGTCTTCCCGTAGACGGACAGGGCGTCGGCGGGCAGGAGCTCGGCGCACGTCTGTGCGACCCGTTTCCCGATCGGACCCGCCGTGGCGCTCGGCGTGGCGCCGTCCGAGCCGCCGCCGGAGCACGCCACCAGGGCGACGGACGCGGACACGGTGAGGAGGGCGACGCTGATCGCCCGGACGCGGCTGCGGGTGGTCATCCCGACATGATGGTGCATCGACCGGGGAGGACCTGTGCGTCCCGGTAGACTCGACCCTCGTGACTCCTGCCGAACTCTCCGCCGCGTACCTGTCGATCCTGACCGGGATCGTCGAGCGACGAGGCGCGTCCGATACCGTGACCATCGAGGAGTCCCACGCGGCACTCGAACGTCCGAAGAACCGCGCGCACGGCGACTGGGCCTCGAACGCGGCGATGCAGCTCGCGAAGCGGCTCGGCACGAACCCGCGCGAGCTCGCGACGGAGATCGCCGGCGAGCTGACCGAGCTCGACGGCGTGGACTCGGTCGACGTCGCCGGCCCCGGCTTCATCAACATCACGCTCGAGGCCGCCGCTGCCGGCGAGATCGCGCGCACGATCGTCGAGGGCGGCGAGTCCTTCGGGCACGGCGACCTGTACGACGGCGTGCGGATCAACCTCGAGTTCGTGTCCGCGAACCCGACCGGGCCGATCCACATGGGCGGCGTGCGCTGGGCCGCGGTGGGTGACAGCCTCGCGCGGGTGTTCCAGGCGCAGGGCGGCCTCGTCACCCGCGAGTACTACTTCAACGACCACGGCGCGCAGATCGACCGCTTCGCCCGCTCCCTCGTGGCGTCGGCGCTCGGTGAGCCCACGCCAGAGGACGGCTACGGCGGCGCGTACATCGCCGAGATCGCGGCGCGTGTGATCGCGACGCTCGACCCGTCGGTCGACGTCAAGGACCTGCCGCGCGACGAGGCGCAGGAGCTCTTCCGGCGCGAGGGCGTCGACTTCATGTTCGCCGACATCAAGTCGTCGCTGCACGACTTCGGCGTCGACTTCGACGTGTACTTCCACGAGAACGCCCTGCACGAGTCGAAGGCCGTCGAGCGCGCCATCGAGCGACTCCGCTCGGCGGGCGTGATGTACGAGGCCGAGGGTGCCGAGTGGCTCCGGACCACCGACTTCGGCGACGACCGCGACCGCGTCGTCATCAAGTCGGACGGCGAGCCCGCCTACATCGCCGGCGACCTGGCGTACTACCTCGACAAGCGCGAGCGCGGGTTCGAGCGGAACCTCATCATGCTCGGCGCGGACCACCACGGCTACGTCGGCCGGATGATGGCGATGTGCGCCGCGTTCGGGGACGAGCCGGGCAAGAACCTCGAGATCCTCATCGGGCAGATGGTGAACCTGCTCAAGGACGGCGAGCCGATGCGCATGTCGAAGCGCAACGGCACGATCGTCACGATGGAGGACCTCGTCGACGCCGTGGGCGTGGACGCCGGCCGGTACTCGCTCGTCCGGTTCGCCAGCGACACCGCGATCGACATCGACCTCGACCTGCTCACGAAGCGCACGAACGACAACCCCGTCTTCTACGTGCAGTACGCCCACGCCCGCACGCAGTCCGTGGCCCGCAACGCCGCGAACGCCGGGGTGGACCGGTCGGCCTTCGACGCCTCGCTCCTGACGCACGACACCGAGGGGGCCCTGCTCGGCGCCCTGGCGGAGTACCCGCGCGTGGTGCGCCAGGCTGCCGAGCTGCGCGAGCCGCACCGTGTGGCGCGGTACATCGAGCAGCTCGCCGGGCTCTACCACCGCTGGTACGACGCCTGCCGGGTCACGCCCCTCGGCGACGAGGCCGTGACGGACCTGCACCGCACGCGCCTCTGGCTGAACGACGCCACCGGCCAGGTCGTCCGCAACGGGCTGGGCCTGCTCGGCGTGACGGCGCCGGAGCGCATGTAGCGGTCATCGTGCGGCCGGCGCGGAGCGCTGCGCACAACCAAAGTCGCCCCGAACTGCGGAATGCCGTGGTTCGGGGCGACTTCCGTTGTGCGGCGGGCGCTGGGCGCACGCGGCCGGCGCGACCGCGACCGCGCGCCCGTCCGGCCGACGCGCCGGGCGCACGCCGCGCCTCCAGGCTCGCTGCCGGGGCCACCTGGCAAGGTGGGACGCATGTCCGCCGCCACCGTGACCCCCCGGAAGCGCCGTCGCTGGCCCGTCGTGCTGATCGTCGTCGTGGTCGTCCTCGCCGCGCTCGTCGTGATCGCCGAGTTCGTCCTCCGCGGGGTCGTCGACCGCATCATCGCCCAGCAGGTCGAGCAGTCGCTGCCGTCCGGCGCCACCGGTGAGGTCGAGGCGCACGCGAAGGGCATCGTCATCCCGCAGCTGATCAGCGGGCAGCTCGACGAGGTCGAGATCTCCTCCGAGAAGCTCACGATCGACGGCATCCCGCTCGCCGCCGACGTCACCGCGCGTGACGTGCCCGTCGACGGCAAGGGCGACGTGCGCGACGTCGACGGCCACGTCCGGCTCGCGGCCTCGTCCGTGAAGGACCTGTCGAAGTACAGCCCGCTGTTCGACCGGCTCAGCCTGGCCGACGGTGGCGTGGAGCTCTCCGGCAAGACCGCGGTCCTCGGCTACGACATCACCTACGCGGCGAAGGGCGACGTCGCCGCGCAGGACGACGGTAAGGGCATCACGATCACGCCGAAGACGGTGCGGATCACGAACTCGTCGCTCGGCCTCAAGGTGGACTCGATCCCGGGCGTCACGAACGTCCCCGTCGAGGTCTGCACGGCGCAGTTCCTGCCGTCGGGGCTCCTCGTGCGGTCGCTCGACGTCACCGCCTCCGAGGCGACGGTGCGCGTCACGGCCGACTCGCTGCCGCTCAACGAGGCGGGGCTGCAGACGGTCGGTTCGTGCGGTTGAGCGCGTGGCTGCGTCACACGGCCGGGGCCCCGCCGCCGGTTCCGGGGCGACGCGCCAGCGGCGGCCCGCCGTGCCGGTGGGAGAGGCGCGGCTCGGCTCGGTAGGATCGGGTCCCGTGAGCGAGAACCCCCTTGCCCCGCAGCACCTGCGGTTCCCGACGGACGCCTCCGCGCTGACCGCGCGGATCTGGCCTGCCTCCGCGACCCGGACCGACGACGGCGAGCTCGTCGTCGGCGGGATCGCCGCGTCCGACCTGGTCGCGCAGTTCGGCACGCCGCTGTACGTGGTCGACGAACGCGACGTGCAGTCCCGTGCGGTGCGGGTGCGGAACGCCTTCACCGAGGCGTTCGAGCGGATCGGCACCCGGTCGCACGTCTACTACGCCGGCAAGGCGTTCCTGACGACGCAGGTCGCGGCGTGGATGGTCGAGGCCGACCTCCGCGTCGACGTGTGCACCGGCGGCGAGCTCGCGGTGGCCCTGGCCGGGGGAGTCGACCCGGCGCTGCTCGGCTTCCACGGCAACGACAAGTCGGACGCCGAGATCGCCCGCGCGGTCGAGGTCGGCGTCGGCACCATCGTCCTGGACAGCCACGAGGAAGTGCAGCGCGTCGCCCGTGCCGCGGCCGACGCCGGGGTCGTGCAGCGCGTGCGCATCCGGATCAACAGCGGGGTGCACGCGTCGACGCACGAGTACCTCGCCACCGCGCGCGAGGACCAGAAGTTCGGCATCCCCCTGACCGAGGCCGTCACCGCTGCCGAGGCCGTCCGCGCCGAGCCCTCGCTCGCCTTCGTCGGCCTGCACTCGCACATCGGCTCGCAGATCTTCGACGAGTCCGGCTTCCGCGAGGCCGCGCGTCGCCTGATGGACGTGCACGCCACACTCGTGGCGACCGGTCCGGTGCCGGAGCTCAACCTCGGCGGCGGCTGGGGCATCGACTACACCGAGGCCGACTCGGCGTTCGAGCCGGAGGACGTCGCCGACGCGCTCGCGACCATCGTGGCCGAGGCCTGCGCGGAGCGGGACATCCCGGTCCCCGAGATCGCGGTCGAGCCCGGCCGGTACATCGTCGGGCCCGCGGGCATCACGCTCTACCGCGTCGGCACCATCAAGCCGGTGACGCTCTCGGACGACGAGCAGGAGCCCGCCACCCGGACGTACGTGTCGGTCGACGGCGGCATGAGCGACAACGCCCGACCCGCGCTCTACGGCGCCGACTACACGGCCCGGCTCGCCCGGACGTCCGACGCCCCCGCGGTCCTCACCCGGGTGGTCGGGAAGCACTGCGAGTCCGGCGACATCGTCGTGAACGACGAGTACCTGCCCGGTGACGTGCACCGCGGGGACCTCCTCGCCGTGGCCGCCACCGGTGCGTACTGCTGGAGCCTGGCGAGCAACTACAACCACGTCGGACGCCCGCCGGTCGTGGCGGTCGCCGACGGCGTACCCCGTATCCTCGTGCGTGGCGAGTCGATCGACGACCTCCTCGCCCGCGACACCGGGGTGGTCCCAGGGGCCTGAGCCCCTCGGACGACCCGACTCCCCACGAACAGGACCCGCACCAGATGATCGAATACCGCAACGTCCGCGTCGCGCTGCTCGGAGCCGGCTCGGTCGGTTCCCAGGTGGCGCGGCTGCTCCTCGAACACGGCGACGAGCTCGCCTCTCGTGCCGGGGCCGGCCTCGAGCTCGTCGGGATCGCGGTGCGCGACCTCGACGCCCCGCGCGACGTCGACCTGCCGAAGGAGCTCTTCACGACGGACGCGGCGTCGCTCATCCTCGGCGCGGACATCGTCGTCGAGCTGATCGGCGGCATCGAGCCGGCACGGACGCTCGTGCTCCAGGCGCTGCAGTCCGGCGCCGACGTCGTCACCGGCAACAAGGCCCTCCTGGCGACGCACGGCCCGGAGCTCTTCGCGGTCGCCGAGCAGGTGGGCGCGCAGCTCTACTACGAGGCCGCCGTCGCCGGCGCGATCCCGATCATCCGACCGCTGCACGACTCCCTCGCCGGTGACCGCATCGAGCGCATCATGGGCATCGTCAACGGCACGACCAACTTCATCCTCGACCTGATGGACCGCGAGGGCTCGACGTTCGAGGACGCCCTCGCGACCGCCACCGAGCTCGGGTACGCCGAGGCCGACCCGACCGCCGACGTCGAGGGCTACGACGCCGCGCAGAAGGCCGCGATCCTGGCGTCGCTCGCGTTCCACACCTCGGTTCCGCTCGCCGCCGTCCACCGCGAGGGCATCACCTCGGTGACGATCGAGCAGGTCCGGGCCGCGCGCAAGGCCGGGTACGTCGTGAAGATCCTCGCGACGGCCGAGCGCCTGACCGACGAGCAGGGCACCGAGGGCGTCAGCGCCCGCGTGTACCCGGCCCTCGTGCCGGAGTCGCACCCGCTCGCGAGCGTGCACGGGGCGAAGAACGCCGTGTTCGTCGAGGCCGAGGCCGCCGGCGACCTGATGTTCTACGGCGCCGGTGCCGGCGGGGTCGAGACCGCCTCGGCCGTCCTCGGCGACCTGGTGTCCGCCGCGCGCCGACACGTCATCGGTGGCCCCGGCATCGCCGAGTCGACCCAGTCCGCGCTGCCGGTGTTCCCGATCGGCACCGTCCGCACGCGCTACCAGATCACGCTGCACGTCACGGACGCCCCGGGTGTCCTGTCGACCGTCGCCGGCGTCCTCGCGAAGCACGGCGTCAGCGTCGAGACCGTCGAGCAGACCGTCGCGACCGGGTCCGACGCGACCGCGACCCTCGTCATCGGCACGCACCTGGCGCGCGAGTCCGACCTCGCCGCGACGGTGGTCGCCCTCCGCAACGAGGACGTCGTCGCCGAGGTCACGAGCGTCCTCCGCGTCGTCGGCGCCTGACCCGCGCCCGACCGAACTCCAGAACCGACAAGAAGGGGAGCCTCATGGCCCACCAGTGGCAGGGTGTCCTGCGCGAGTACGCCGACCGTCTCGACGTCACCGAGGCGACGCCCGTCGTCACGCTCGGTGAGGGCGGGACCCCGCTCATCCCGGCGCGCCGCCTGTCCGAGCGCACGGGGGCCGAGGTCTACGTCAAGTTCGAGGGCATGAACCCGACCGGGTCGTTCAAGGACCGCGGCATGACCATGGCGATCTCGAAGGCCGTCGAGCACGGTGCGAAGGCCGTCATCTGCGCCTCGACCGGCAACACCAGCGCCTCCGCCGCCGCGTACGCCACGCACGCCGGCATCACCGCCGCGGTGCTCGTGCCCGAGGGCAAGATCGCCATGGGCAAGCTCAGCCAGGCCGTCGCCCACGACGCCCAGCTGCTGCAGGTGCAGGGCAACTTCGACGACTGCCTCGACATCGCGCGCGACCTCGCCGCGAACTACCCGGTGCACCTGGTGAACTCGGTCAACAACGACCGCATCGAGGGGCAGAAGACCGCCGCGTTCGAGGTCGTCGACGTCCTCGGTGACGCGCCCGACTTCCACTTCCTGCCGGTCGGCAACGCGGGCAACTACACGGCGTACTCCCGCGGCTACCGCGAGGACGTGGCCGCCGGTCGGTCGTCCAGGCTCCCGCGCATGTTCGGCTTCCAGGCCGCGGGCTCGGCCCCGATCGTCCGCGGCGAGGTCGTCCGCAACCCGGACACCATCGCGTCCGCGATCCGCATCGGCAACCCGGCCTCGTGGGAGTTCGCGCTCGAGGCCCGTGACGAGACCGACGGCTACTTCGGTGCCATCACCGACGAGGCGATCCTCGCCGCGCACCGCATCCTCTCCGCCGAGGTCGGCGTCTTCGTCGAGCCCGCCTCGGCCATCGGCGTCGCCGGGCTCCTCGAGCGTGCCGACGCCGGCGTCGTGCCGAAGGGCGCGAAGGTCGTCATCACGGTGACCGGCCACGGCCTCAAGGACCCGCAGTGGGCCCTCCGCACGCAGGACGGCGGCGAGGTCACCCCGACGAGCGTCCCGGTCGACACCAAGTCGGTCGCCGACGTGCTCGGACTGGTCGGCGCCGAGTGAGCCCCGACCGCTCGTCCGGACCGGGGGAGGGCATGACCGCCCAGATCGCTGTACCGGCCGGACGGGCGGTCCGCGTACGGGTCCCGGCGACCTCCGCGAACCTCGGACCGGGGTTCGACTCCCTCGGCCTCGCCCTGTCGCTCTACGACGAGGTCGTCGTCCGGGTCCGGCCCGAGCCCGGCGCGACCGTCACGGTCGACGGTGTCGGCGCGGGTGAGGTCGCCACCGACGACTCGAACCTCGTCGTCCGCGCCGTGCGCCGCGGGCTCGAGCACGCCGGCGTCGCACAGCAGCCCGGCCTCGAGCTGCACGCGGTGAACGCCATCCCGCACGGCCGCGGCATGGGGTCCTCGGCGGCCGCGATCGTCGCCGGGCTGATGGCCGCGCGCGGGTTGCTCGAGGGCGTCGTCGACCTCGACGCCTCGACCCTGCTCACGCTCGCGACCGAGATGGAGGGGCACCCGGACAACGTCGCGCCGGCGCTCTTCGGCGGGCTGACCATCGCGTGGATGACGGCGGAGGGCCCGGCGTACAAGCGCCTGCTCGTCCACCGCGGTGTCTCGCCGGTGGTCTTCGTGCCGACCTCGACCCTCTCGACGAAGCTCGCGCGCTCCCTGCAGCCGGCGAGCGTCCCGCACGAGGACGCCGCGTTCAACGTGTCCCGCTCCGCCCTGCTCGTCGCCGCGCTCATCCAGAGCCCCGAGCTGCTCCTGGCGGCGACCGAGGACCGGTTGCACCAGGCCTACCGTGCCAGCGCCATGCCGGAGACCGACGCCCTCATCGGCCTGCTGCGGCAGCACGGCCTGGCGGCGGTCGTCTCCGGAGCCGGCCCGAGCCTCCTGGTCCTCGGCAGCGACCCCGCGCAGCGACTCACCGCGGCCGACCTCGTGTCGCGACACGGGGAATCCGACTGGCGGGCGCTCATGCTGGCCGTCGACCTCGGTGGTGCTACAGTGGTCCCGCACTCGGCGCTCCAAGCCGAACCCGCGTAGGCAGCAGGAACTTCCTCGCCATGCTGGGTCCGGTGCGCGGGGGCAATCTCTTTCTGATCACCGAATCCCGGTCCGTCGTCTGAACGGCGGTCGATGCATACCCGTGCATCCGGGACGGTGGAAACTCTCCGCGTTCTGCGGTTCGAAAGGAAACACCGACCTTGACGAACGTCAACGACTCCACCCAGGTGGAGATCCCCAGCGATCTGCGCGCCCTCCGGCTCCCGGAACTCCAGCGCATCGCCTCCTCCCTCGGCATCACGGGGCTCTCGAAGCTCCGCAAGGGTGACCTCATCGCCTCGATCGAGGACAAGCGTCCCGTGACGGACGACGCTCCCGCCGAGCCGGCCGCACCCGCGGTCGAGGCCCCCGTGGCCGAGCAGCCGACGCTGCCGGAGCCGACCGAGGCACCCGCTGCCGAGGCCGTCGCCGACGCACCGGCAGCGACCGAGGCCCCTGCGGAGCAGCCGGCGTCCTCGCGCGCCCGTCGTTCGCGCCGTGCCTCCTCCGGCGGCACCGTGAGCGCCGCGCCGACCTCGGCCGCCGAGCACACCAACCACGGTCAGACCGGCACCGAGGACCTCCTCGCCGGGCTCGACCAGGTCCGCGCCGAGAAGGACGCCCAGGAAGCCGCGCAGACCGGCGGCCAGCGTCGTGGCCGTGGGCAGCGCGACCAGCAGAACGGCCAGCAGGCCGAGCGCACCGAGCAGACGCCGGACCAGGCCGAGCAGCCGACCCAGCCGGACGCCGCGGGCGACCAGCAGGAGCAGTCCGCGCACGGCACCGAGTCGGGCGACCAGAGCGACCAGCAGGGCGAGGGCGGCTCGCGCCGCGGTCGTCGCAGCCGTGGTCGCGGTCGTGGCCGTGGCCAGAACGCCGAGAACGGCGAGCAGGGCGGCGACCAGAACGGTCGCGACAACGCCCCGAAGACCGACGCGGCCCAGAAGAACGGCCAGAACGGCCAGAACGGCCAGGGCCAGCAGGGCGAGCAGAAGAACGCCCAGCAGGACGACAAGAACGAGCAGAAGCAGAACGGCCAGCAGCAGAACGGCCAGCAGAAGCAGCAGGGCCAGCAGGGTCAGCAGAAGCAGCAGCAGCAGGCCCAGCAGAACGCCGACGATACCGAGGGCGGCCGCAGCCGTCGCCAGCGTGACCGCAAGCGCGGCCGCGGCGGGCAGAACGACGAGTTCGAGCCGGAGATCACCGAGGACGACGTCCTCATCCCGATCGCGGGCATCCTCGACGTCCTCGACAACTACGCCTTCGTGCGCACGACCGGGTACCTGCCGGGCCCGAACGACGTCTACGTCTCCCTCGGCCAGGTGAAGAAGTACCACCTGCGCAAGGGCGACGCGGTCGTCGGTGCGATCAAGCAGCCGCGCGACAACGAACAGCAGAGCCGCCAGAAGTACAACGCGCTCGTGAAGGTCGACTCGGTCAACGGGCAGACCGCCGAAGAGGCCGCCGCGCGCGTCGATTTCCAGGACCTCACCCCGCTGTACCCGAACGAGCGTCTCCGCCTCGAGACCGAGCCCTCGAAGCTCAGCACGCGGATCATCGACCTCGTGTCGCCGATCGGCAAGGGCCAGCGCGGCCTGATCGTCTCCCCGCCGAAGGCCGGCAAGACGGTCGTGCTGCAGGCCATCGCCAACGCGATCGCGAAGAACAACCCCGAGGCGCACCTCATGGTCGTCCTCGTGGACGAGCGGCCCGAAGAGGTCACCGACATGCAGCGCACGGTGAAGGGCGAGGTCATCGCCTCGACCTTCGACCGTCCGGCAGAAGACCACACCACGGTCGCCGAGCTCGCCATCGAGCGTGCGAAGCGCCTGGTCGAGCTCGGTCACGACGTGGTCCTGCTCCTCGACTCGATCACCCGTCTGGGCCGCGCCTACAACCTGGCGACGCCGGCCTCCGGTCGCGTGCTCTCCGGTGGCGTCGACTCGTCGGCCCTCTACCCGCCGAAGCGCTTCTTCGGCGCCGCGCGCAACATCGAGGACGGCGGCTCACTGACCATCCTCGCGACGGCGCTCGTCGAGACCGGGTCGAAGATGGACGAGGTGATCTTCGAGGAGTTCAAGGGCACCGGCAACATGGAGCTCCGCCTCAACCGTCACCTGGCCGACAAGCGGATCTTCCCGGCCGTCGACGTCAACGCGTCCGGCACCCGTCGCGAGGAGCAGCTGCTCTCCGCCGACGAGGTCAAGATCACGTGGCGCCTGCGCCGGGCCCTCGCCGGGCTCGACCCGCAGCAGGCCCTCGAGATCGTGCTGCGGAACCTCAAGGAGACGCAGTCGAACGTCGAGTTCCTGGTCCAGGTGCAGAAGTCGGTCCCCACGACCGGTGGGCACCACAACGGTCACCAGGAGTAACGCGTGTTCGAGT